>TBL_comb48_EPIDRAFT_1000225_pt1 | contig 44518 bp, 77 predicted proteins | sample TroBogEpilimnion_37_FD_10681 | JGI IMG/M metagenome (IMG submission 10681) | reverse complement strand
GGAGTTGAAGAATGAACTTGAAAGGCCCTAGAGCTGAAGCAATAGCTAAGGGTGAGCTTACTTATTTTACAGGTAAGCCTTGTAAGCACGGACATTTATCTCCTAGACAGACATCTAATAGTATTTGTATCCAATGCGGCAAAGAGATTTATATGCCAAAGGATAGAGAAAATTATAGATATAAAAATACATTCTACAGGCAATTTTTGACTAGAAAACAAGTCGCAATCCGTAATAATATTCCATTTACTATTGAATTTTCACAAATAGAACAGCCTACACATTGCCCTATATTAGGATCTGTGTTAAACTACGGTTGGAGTGGGGAAGGACGACGAGATAACAATAAAGCTACAATTGATAAAGTAATTCCAGAATTAGGGTATGTTCCTGGGAATGTTTATGTTATTAGTTGGAGAGCTAACAAATTAAAAAGCGACGTGTCTCTAGTAGAATTAGAAAAAATTATGAAATATATAAAGGAAAAAACAAATGGCAACTAAGGCTTTTGATCTAAGTAAATTTAGAAAGACCTTGACCAAGTCAATTGACGGTCTTGGTGTTGGATTTAATGATCCAACAGATTGGGTTAGTACAGGCAATTACACGCTTAACTATCTAATCAGTGGAGATTTTAACAAAGGTATTCCCTTAGGTAAAGTCACTGTGTTTGCTGGAGAATCAGGTGCAGGTAAATCGTTTATCTGTTCAGGTAATCTAGTACGCAATGCACAAGAGCAAGGCATTTATGTTATCTTAATTGACTCAGAAAATGCGCTCGATGAAGCATGGTTACACGCACTCGGTGTAGATACTAGTGAAGAAAAACTTCTCAAACTCAACATGGCTATGATTGATGATGTAGCTAAAACTATCCACGAATTCATGAAAGAGTATAAAGAAATGGCAGAACGTCCTAAGGTCTTATTTGTCATAGACTCATTGGGTATGTTGCTTACTCCTACCGATATTAACCAATTTGAAGCAGGCGATTTGAAAGGTGACATGGGCCGTAAACCTAAAGCACTTACCGCACTTGTTCGTAATTGTGTTAATATGTTTGGTAGTTATAATGTAGGTATGGTTTGTACAAATCACACATACGCAAGTCAAGATATGTTTGATCCTGATGACAAAATTTCAGGTGGTCAAGGATTTGTCTACGCAAGTAGTATCGTAGTTGCCATGAAGAAATTAAAGTTGAAAGAAGACGAAGACGGCAACAAAGTGTCAGATGTAATGGGTATTCGTGCATCATGTAAAATTATGAAAACTCGTTATAGCAAGCCGTTTGAAACTGTACAAATTAAGATTCCATATGAAACAGGTATGAATCCTTATAGTGGTATGGTCGACATGTGCGAAAAAGCAGGTATTCTAAAACAAGAAGGCAACAGACTCAAATGGGTTGATCCAGAGACTGGTGAAGAATTCAAATTCTATAGAAAAGAATGGAAAGATGATAAATTAGATATGATTATGGCAAAATTCCATATCAAACCTATAACTACAACAACAATCATTCCTGAGGAGACAGTAGAAGATGCTGAATGAACAACAAATTGGTGATGTCTGGGTATTATTTTCCGACTATATTGATAAGAAACAAATAGAAGCAGTAGCAGAACGCTATGTTGACTTGCTAGCAGATTTTGGTGTTACTGATCGTACACTACAACATGCTGGCGGTGTTGATCCAGTACTTGATCAAGCTATTGCATATTATCTTGATGAAGAAAGCAACCAAGACGAAGACGACACCGATGAATTGGAGTTTTAATGGGCTGGTATGCTGAGATAGCTAAAGATATTTCTAATATTCCCGATGCAGTAGCTTACTTCGAAAGTGAATTACTCGAAGCCAAGCAAGAAATTAAATTAATTGGAAATTTAGAAAAACAATCGGCTGGATTGCCGGGTGTAGTTGAACACAGATTTGGACAACTGCAAGAAATCGAAGCAATCTTAGAATACCTTAACATTGAATTACGAAGATTAAAAAGTAGTTTCTTTAGAAAGTATTTAGAAAACTATCAACGAGCGTTAAGCTCAAGAGATTGTGAAAAATTTGTCGATGGTGAGGCAGATGTAGTTGATATGGAAAAAATTATCAACGAATTTGCCTTACTTCGCAATAAATGGCTAGGTATTACTAAAGGGCTAGATCAGAAACAATGGCAAATTACTAACATTGTAAAATTACGTGTAGCAGGTATGGAAGACGCAAGTTTATAAAACTAATTTCGCCAAAAAGATGACTGTAGGCCTTAAATAAAATTGAGGCCTATTTTTATCTGGTTGACAATGATAAAAAGTGTGTGTATACTAACAAAATAATGACAATAGATAATTTACTAACGCTAATTCTAACAACAAACCTTGAGCTTGTCAAAAAAAATCTGCCTAGTAAAGATTTTAAAGTGTTAAAAAGTATAGGACATGCAATTTCAACTCCGGAATACATAACATTAAATCAAGGTAGCTTAATAGTTAAAATTCTTGAAAAACATATCAATTATTTTGAACCAATGTTTGAAACTATTAGAGCATCGTTGGCAAATCCAGCATGGAATAAACCATTTCGAATCATAGAAAAGAAACGTAGCCTAAGAATTGGAAGTGATCCCTACGGTGAGCAAAAATTAATCATAGAATTCACCTATAGTGCAGATATACGCAAAAGTATGGGGGCTCTAGAAAAAAAATTATCCAATATGCGTTCGTCATCAAATGGAAAAAATCACTTTATTGACCTCACTGAAAAAAATATTGTCACTGTAATTGAAGAAATTGATCACTTGGGCTTTGACATTGACGAAACCATAAAAAACTGGTATGAAACCATAAAATCTTGGTCGAAGCGTGAAGTAGTGAGTCAGTTGATGTTTAACTCAGATACCAATGATACCTTCCAACGCTTAGTCAAACAAGAACTACAGGTCAATGAACTTACTGATCAACTACTAATCGAAGACCGTAGTGTACGCTATCAATATTTTACCGAAAAATCCGAAAAAATTCCAGAAAATTTGATCGAGATGATATCAGCTAGAACCAGTCCGTTTTGTTGGGTAAATCGAAAAGAGGTTGGCATTGGCGAAATTTTCAAAAGTTTGATAGAATTAAAAAGATTCCCAGTAATGGTAGTATTCGACGGATATGACGGAAATCGCTGTCTTGCAGATTTGAGGAATTTTTCGGAAAATTTGGAAAAAAATGGTATTTTTGAGAATGTAGGGGTTTACTTCAGACTTGAAAATAATGAGCAAGGTAGAGAATTTAATCAGTTAGTCAGGGATAAAAAATATAATTCTCGTCTTGACGAAACAACAAATGTAGTGGCAATACAAAATGGCAAAATTCCGAAATTTTTCCTGAAAAATTCATGGTATCCAAAGAGTATCATTGCTATCGGCAATAGCTTAAAGAACAGCAAGACTGCGGTATATGCTAATTCATGTGACTTAGTTATCAACTATACCGAACAACAGCCTATAGTTCATGAGAGGTTGCTATGGCTGTAAGATTAGTGATAAAAGATGAGGTCAATATTAAGTTAGAGAACCTCCCACTTGATGCTCGTAAGAAATTAGCCGCTTCATTCAAATATGAAATCCCATACGCTCGATACCACCCGGCCTTTAAATTAGGTCGTTGGGATGGCATGGTTAGCCTCTTTGGTTTAGGTGGTAATGGATACCTAAATCAAATGGAAAAAATCCTGGAAATTTTAGGGAAGTTAGGTATTCAGATTGAAGAAATTGATGATCTCAGAAACAAACATAATTTGTCATTTACTAAGGTAACCGAAACATATTGGGCTGATCAAGGTAAGGTTTGGCCGAAAGGCCATCCACAAGAAGGTCAACCTATTATGCTACGAGATTACCAGGTTGATGCTATTAACAACTTCCTTGAAAATCCACAGAGCCTCCAAGAAATTGCCACCGGCGCGGGTAAGACAATTACCACGGCAACACTGTCACAACTATGTGAAAAGATAGGAAGAACGATTGTCATCGTACCAAACAAAAGTTTAGTTGAACAAACCGAAGAAGACTTTATCGCCGTCGATTTAGATGTAGGGGTTTACTATGGAGACCGAAAAGATCTCAATAAAACACATACCATATGCACTTGGCAAAGTTTGAATATTCTAGATAAAAAGAGTAAAAATCACGAACAAGACATCGTATCATTAGCTGAATTTCTCGATGGCGTTAAGGCCATCATTGTTGACGAAGTTCACCAGGCAAAAGCAGAAGTATTAAAAAATCTACTTACACAAAACATGTGTAATGCACCAATTCGTTGGGGATTAACCGGTACTGTACCTAAAGAAAAGTTTGAAAGCGAAAGTATATTTGCATCAATTGGACCGGTAGTAGGCGGAATTAAAGCACATGAATTACAAGAAAAAGGTGTACTATCGAATTGCCATGTAAATGTAACACAGCTAATTGATCTAAAAGAATTTACCAGCTATGCTGAGGAATTAAAATATCTTGTTACAGACGAAGATCGTATGATTTATATCAGCAAATTAATCAAGGCAGTTAGTCAATCAGGTAACACCCTAGTACTAGTCAACAGAATTGATTCTGGTAAATTTTTAGTAAATGAATTAGAGGATGCAGTTTTTATTTCAGGAGAAGTAAAAACTAAGGATAGAAAAGATGAATATGATGAAATTAAAACAAGCGATAATAAAATTATTGTCGCAACCTATGGCGTCGCGGCTGTCGGTATTAATATTCCTCGTATCTTTAATTTGGTATTGTTGGAGCCTGGTAAATCGTTTGTTAGAGTAATACAAAGTATTGGCCGAGGTATTCGTAAAGCAGAGGACAAAGACTTTGTCCAGATATGGGATATTACCAGTACCTGTAAGTACGCAAAACGTCATCTTACAGAAAGAAAGAAATTTTATAAAGAAGCCAAGTATCCATTTACTATTGAAAAAACGGATTGGGCAAAATAATGAATTATTACGTGCCCGCTACTATTATCGATGATTTCTTTGAGGATCCCATGGCTGTAAGAGAATTTGCTCTACAGCAGGAATATCATAACGAATCGGGCGGAAGATGGCCGGGGAAACGGTCTGGGCTACTTCACGAAATCAATCCAGAATTATTTAAATTAGTGGTTGACAAAGTGATAAGAATATATTATCCTAATGAAGAACTATTCCAGCACTTCACTACTATGTCTTTTCAACTAATTGATAAATCATTCGGTGAGGGATGGGTACACTGCGATATAGATTCACTAGTTACCGGAATAATTTACTTAAATCCTAATAATACACAATCATCAGGCACTAGCTTATATACAGCAAAAACTCCAGGCGCAAGACCAATACATCTAGAAACAAAAGAAAATTTTTATAAAGGCTCCGTAGCAAATGCTGACGCCGAAAGAATTGAAAGTAATAGTCAGTTCGAAGAGACTGTTACAGTAAAAAACAAATTTAACAGATTATTTCTGTTTGATTCTCACATATACCATGCGGCCCATGAATACACCGGAGACAGCCTAGAAACTGATCGGTTGACTCTGGTATTCTTTATTAATAGATTGGCTATTAACAAATACCCGCTGGAAAGAGTGAGAACATTATCCTAAGGAATTACGAGTATTATGCAGATTTTAACACTAGACAACATATCATTTTCGCTAAACAATCTACCAGATGAAGTAGACGATAGCACACGCTTTGCGGTATTAGACAATTCCGATCCTAAGGATCCGGACTTCTTTTTCATGCCGTTAATCTTCTTGGAATCATTTAACGCACCAGCAATGGTTCTACGTATCGGCGAAAATGAAGTAACAATGCCTATTGATTGGTGTATCGCAGTAGGTGATAGCACTAGTGCATGCGATATCGAAATATTGCCGCTAACTAGCATAAATGATCGAGGATTTGAGGCATTGTGTTTTAATCCGCTGAGTAGTTTTAGAGTAGAATTCCAGAAAATTGAAATCGTAAATTTCTATAATGATGTCAAGTGGTATTTTCCTAAAATGAAAAATGGACAGTTGCTAGCAGTACCCACTTCAAAAAAAGAAAAACCGGATTGCGTATATTTTGTCAAAGAAATTAGCCGCCAAAACGAAATTATTGATCTAAGTAAGATACTATGAACGAAGTAATTGTTATTGACGATGTGATTCCTAAGGAAGATCAAATTAAGTTATTTGAGTTGATGAGTCAAAACACATTGCCTTATCAATATAATAGATCAACAGTAGTTGATGCATCTGCATTACCAAAAACCGATCGCATTATTGATAGTTCTATGCTGGTCAATGTGGTCGTTTTTAATGAATTTACCAGCCCACTATTAAAAGAATTTATTCCGATAATTTCGGCTATACCGGTTAAAATTAAACAGTTGCTTCGTATAAAAGTAAACATCACGTATCAACATTTGCAATCAAGAGAAGATACGTTCAATGTGCCTCATGTAGACTATGATGGACTTGATAACCTAGTGACTGCCATTTATTATCTAAACGATAGCGATGGCGATACTTATATTTTTGACCAAGATCGAAATTATAAAGGCGACGATTTAACAATCAAAAAACAAGTAGCACCAAAACAAGGACGACTAGTAGTGTTTAGTGGAGATTTATTACACTCCGGAAATAATCCAAGATTATATGAAAATCGAATGGTCGTAAACATTAATTTTGTAGCGATGAAGGACTAGTTATGGGCAGTCTTAAACCTGGAGCAACTTACATACATGAACGTGTAGATAATGTAATCTATGCTAGAGAGATAGGTGCTGATCCTAGCACGAGGCAAGCAGTTGGTTGGGACTATGATCCCGGAAATCCATTGTTTGATCCAAGAACAGAAGGTAAAAAAGAATTAGATGATCATAATCTTTGGATTAAGATCAGGTTAGCCGGAAAGAAGAATCCGGCCTTGCAAAAAGCTATAGAAAATGTTATACTAATTTATAAATTGAGTGAGGAAAAACTATAATGGCATTAAAAGTTGCGTATTTTCAACCAGTGGTAATGGCTGTAGATGATGTGCCGCCACAGACATTTAGTCAAATATTCAGCCTAGCTGAAAACCTGCACGCTCATCCAGAATTAAATGACGAAGGCAATCCTACTATCAGTATCCGCGGGGGACAACAGATACAAGTATACCCAAATGACTTAGGCTTAGATGTTTCTTGGTTAGTACAGTTCTTAGAAGAATCCTGCCAAGGATATATGGATCTAGTTACTGTACAAAGTGGTGCAGAAGAACTAAAAATGTGCAAACCTGTGGTAACCAGTATTTGGACTATCCGTCAAGGGCCAGGAGATTATCAAGAAATGCATAGTCACCCAGGCGGCAACCTTAGCGGAAACATTTATATTAATGCTCCGGAAATTGAAGAAGACTCCCCTAAGTCAGACGGGCAAGTTTTATTTAGATTACCGCAAACAAAAGACATCACTAAATTTATCATGAATGATACAATGAAACTAACTCCGCAAGTTGGTGCTATGGTGATGTTTCCGAGCTATGTTGGACATACTGTTTATCCATGGAAGGGCACAGGCTATAGGACTGTGATGGCATTTGATGCTATACTAAGGCCTAAAGATGAGTGAAAAGATTGAACTAAAAGAAAAGATTCTAGCTGTTGATCAAAACATGCGAGAACTGTGGGATGCCATGGACTCTGATCAACAAAAAGCACTTAAGAATGAATTCTTTATTCTCAATAGATATATCAGTAATGCCCAAGGCGAAAAGCGTGAAATACAGGAGCACTTCGTGTTAGCAGTCAATGAATATTTTAATAAGCATTGGGCTGTTTTACAAAAACATCCTAAGCTCATGTGGTATTTGTTATGTATGTGCAACTATGATGGTAATAAAAAGTTTTTCCATCAATGGATTGGCAATAAGAAAAAAACAGGTGGAAACACTAAAAAAGTAAAGTTACTAGCAGAGTTTTATCCAGATAAAAAAGAAGACGAGATCGATTTAATGAGTCAGCTGATGACAGACAAAGAAGTAAAGGACCTTGCTCGTCAGCACGGTATGGATGAGGCTACGATTGCTAAAAAATTAAAATAATGGCACTAGTAGAACAACCATTTATTTGTCAGCATTGTAACAAAGGGTTTATGCAAGAAAAAACCCTAATAGTTCATGTATGCGAACAAAAGCGTAGATACTTAGCTCGCGGCGAAAAACATGTAGTGTTAGGATACGGTACTTATAATCAATTCTATAAACAAAGTCAAAATAATAAAGGTAACAAAACCTACGAAGAATTTGCCAAGAGTCCTTACTATAATGCATTTGTTAAGTTTGGCAGCTTTGTTAGTAATGTTAATCCCTTATACCCTGAGAAATTTATCGATTATGTAGTTACATCGGGTGTTAAATTAGATCACTGGTGCCGTGACGAATTATACGACAAATATGTTGTAGACTTAATTAAGAAAGAACCTGTAGAGGTGGCGCTAGAAAGAAGCATAGTTCATATGCAAAATTGGGCTGATGATAATCAAGCACAGTGGAACCACTATTTTTTATATGTTAGTCTAAGTCGTGCTACGTTTGATATCAGAGATGGCAAAATTAGTCCGTGGCTTGTTTTAAATAGTGTCACAGGGCGAGACATGCTAAAGAAGTTTAACGACGAACAATTAACTGCAATTGGTGCAATTATGGATGTGCCATTTTGGATGAACAAATTTAAAAAATTACCTGCCGATACTGAGCTGGTCAAGCAGATTGTAAAGGAATCAAACATATGAACATTACTCCGGAAGACTGGGAAGGTAAGGTTGAATTAAAGATGGAGATCATCGTTAGCGAAGACGATGAGCCTACTGTGTATGTCAAATTCACTGGATTTGAAAATATGGAAGAGGCAGATACCTATGCCGATTATCTACAGGATAATTTGCCATTTTTGCTTTATGAATCTAATCAGAGACACTAATGCCAGATATTGATATTGATTTCTTAGACCGTACAAAACCACTAGACTTGATTAAACATGTCACGGCTGCCAACGGAGATAAAAAACATAATACCGGTGTGTACGTACAGAGTATTCCTTATAATCCGTTAACTGGTCTAAGTACAATAGATTACAAAGATGCTGAAGATAGAGGTTATTTTAAAATAGATTTCTTAAATGTTGGCGTCTATGATGGTGTTCAAGATCGAGCACATTTACAAAAATTAATGGACACAGAACCACTATGGGACCTTTTACAAAACGAAGAATTCGTGAACTTACTCTTTCACGTCAACGGGCACAGTACTATATTGAAACAAATGATGCCACGTTCGGTGGAACAACTAGCCGCAGTTTTAGCAGTGATTCGCCCGGCCAAAAGATATCTATTAGGGAAAGACTGGACTACGGTAATGACAGAGGTTTGGACAAAACCAGAGAAAGATGAGTATTATTTTAAGAAGGCCCACGCAATAGCGTATGCAATGGCTATTGTAGTTCAAATGAATTTAATTTGTGAAACAGCTAGTCTCGATTCTTAGGATTTCGCACTAGTTGTACTGATTTACGTTTGACTCGTTTAAGTGTAAGATTCATTAGGTTAACTACAGGTCCAAGAATTACACGAACATCTTTGCTGTTAAAAGTTTTGATAGCATAATGAAAAGGTTGTATTTGCTCTCTGCAGAAAATAGATATAGGAAATTGGCGATTTGATTCCCACCACCAAATTTCGCCTATTTTTAAGAACGCTGTCTTTTCATCCGGAGTTTTTAGAGCATTAAGATCGTAGAAGCTGGTTACGTACTGATCTTGGTTGATTATGATACCTATGTATTCGTGTTCGCCGTAGTTAAGCACTGAAATAAAGGGTAAATTTTGTTCTACGTCGTCTCTTAGTTTTGCCATAAATATAGTAAAGGTTAATGCCCAATGCAAAAAATCCAAAGTTATTTATATCCAAACAGAGTCACTGTTATTGCAGATTTGGCAGCTTTCACAACGGAGTATAGAAAAGTGTACGCACGAACAATGAAAATATATGGCGGGTTAGATAACACCGTTCAATTCGAAATCCTCAATACAGATCAGAAGAGATTGGATCTTAGCCTGTACACTAATCTTCGTTTGAACATTATGGATTACAACAACAATGCTGTTCTTAATTATGCAGTAACTCCTACTGCTACACAGGGAATTGCCACTGCAACAATTTTAAATTCCGATCTCGCTAGCCTAAATTTAGATTTGCAAAGTTTCAAGTATTCCTTAACAGGACAAACTGTTACTGGAGGCAATCCTGTTATTTTCTACGTTGATACGCAATTTAATGCTATCGGTACTATGCAACTTGCCGGTGAACTATTACCAACAACTAGAGCTCCAAGATCATTTAATGACTTCACTGCTGAAATTGATCTTAACGGATTTCCAATATATCACGGTAGTGCTATTCCTGCCAAGTTCTATGAAGCTGTGCCAACTACCATGTTAGATTTCGCAATTCATGTTGAAAATTTCATAGGATCTGTTTGGTTAGATGCTACAACACAAGATACGATTTCTGTTGAAAGTTGGCGAAATGCAGGACGTCCGTTTGGTAGCTGGTCATCAGATACCCCATATACCGGCACTATTCCATATGCTCTAACTGTACCTGTTGGTAACTATGCTTATTTTAGAGTTAGTTACAAATCAACAATAACTATGGGCACAGGTGCGGTATTTAATATAACCAAAGCGGGTGGAGTGTATACCGGTGTTACCGTAGTCACAGGTGGTACCGGCTACGGTATCGGCGGGTTCATCAATGTTCCGGGTAGCCAATTGGGCGGAGTTGACGGCACCAATGATGCCCTACTCGAAATCCAGGGTGTGAATGGATACGGCTCAAGTTATACTGTTAGCGGTGTATTATCGGCCACTGTCTTATCAGGCACAGCATCAGCTGGTTCTGCTACTTACCAAGTTTCGGGCATAAATTACTCCGGACTAGTTGACTCTGTAACTGTTTCGTAGTATAATTAGGCTATGGGCCTAATCACAGATACCGTACTAGCACATTTACCTGGTAAGAAAAAAACAACTCCAAGTGGTTGGATAAGTTTCAATGCCCCTTGCTGTGATGACAAAAGGCAACGAGGCGGATTGATTATCAATAATGGTACTGCCGTTAGCTATCACTGTTTCAACTGTCAATTCAAAGCTAGTTGGCAACCAGGTCGCACACTTAGCCAAAAAATGCGTAAGTTCATGCGATTGTTAAACATGAGTGATGATACTATTTCAAAGCTCGGTTTAGAAGCACTTAGGCTTAATGAAGAAGCAACACAGGGTACAACTATTGTTACCTTGCCAAAGTTTGAAACTAGAGCATTACCTCCGGATAGTGCAATGATGGATACATTTAATAATCTAGATTCAAAATTAATAGATGCCATGGGCTATCTTGCTGATCGTAGGCTGTTCTTAGATGATTATGATTTTTATTGGACTCCTAAAGTTGGATTCAGCAACAGAGTTATTATTCCGTTTTATTATCAAGGACAACTAGTAGGTTATACTGCACGTGCAGTTAATGATGCTAAACCTAAATATATTTCAGAACAACAGCCTGGATTTGTGTTTAATCTAGATGGACAAGATGATGATCGAGAATTCGTGATTGTTTGTGAAGGCCCGTTTGATGCGATAAGTATTGACGGCTGTGCATTGCTAGGCGCTGAAATTAAAGAAGCACAAAATCTATTGCTTAAACAATTAGGTAAAGAACTAGTACTAGTTCCAGATAGAGATCATGAAGGCCCTAAAACTGTAGAGCATGCATTAGAGTTTGGGTGGTCAGTTAGCATGCCTGATTGGCCCGAGGGCATTAAAGACGTTAATGATGCAGTAGTAAAATTAGGCAGATTGACTACACTATGGTTGATTGCCTCAGCAAAAGAATCAAATAGTTTAAAGATTAAGTTAAGAGCAAAATCTTGGTTTAAGGATATCAATGAATAAATTAATCAATTTTTTAAAAAAACCTATAAGATGGTGGCGTGATCGTCAAGCGTTCAAAAAACGTATTCAAGAATTACGCAAACGTGATCCATTCATTTACAAATGATATATTGGGGAGTCAACGCACTTAATCACGGGCATAGTCTTGCCGTCTTTAAGGATGGCCAATTTATCGATAACTATGTCGGCGCAGGTGACGAACTGTCCAGCGATACCACTGTCAAGGCACTAGGACTTGGTAGTCCTGATCGTATTTTTTGGTACGAACGTCCTTGGATTAAGAAAGCAAGACAACTGTACGCAGGACAATATCGCACTGTGTTTAACATGGATGTACTGCCAAAACGCCACCTAGCACAGTTTAAATATGCACCAGTCACATACACTCCGCATCATGCTAGTCATGCTGCCGCCGGTTACTATACTAGTCCGTTTGACGAATGTGCTGTTGTAGTTTTAGATGCTATTGGTGAATTTGAATGTGCTACTATTTGGCATGGAAAATCTGGAAAATTAAAGAAAGTATGGAGTCGAGGTTATCCACATAGTTTAGGATTATTCTATTCGGCATTTACACAATTTGTCGGTCTAACACCAATCAAAGATGAGCACCTGCTACAAAAGATGGCTGCACAAGGTAACGGTACTAGATTTTTATCCTACATTAGAAGTTATTTTAACGCAGGCGAAATATTAGATCTAAACACTAATTTTCATCGCGGAGTAGAATTTTGGGACTTAGATCAATTAACAACACTACAAGAACAATGCGATTTAGCAGCCGCAGTACAGATAGTGTTTGAGGAACAAGTAAATGTGATTATGCAAACTGCTAAGAGATTAACAGGGTCAAATAACCTAGTCTATATGGGCGGTTGTGCTATGAATAGTGAAGCTAATAAACGAATAGTTACTTCTATTTTTGAGCATCGCTGGAGTTTGCCAAATCCCGGAGATCCTAGCTCGAGCATAGGTGCAGTTCTGTATCACACAAAAGAAAAGATTAAGTGGACTGGCCCAACCGCCAAACATATTGAAATTAACATATAAAAAGCGTATAATATAGACTATGGCTGAAAGTAAAGATTACGGATACGATATACAAAAAATTTATTTGGAAATGATGCTGGCCGATGCGGCTACATTTGCACGTTGCCAAAGTATTTTTGATAGTAGTCTATTTGATCGACGACTACAAACGGCTGCTGACTTTATCAACAAGTATGTAGAAGATCATAATGTTGTTCCTACAGAAGAGATTATTAATGCCGCAACCGGCAGCAATTTTAAGGTACCAGTTGATCTGCGTGAAGAACATTTTGATTGGCTATTGGGCGACTTTGAAACATTTATTCGACACAAAGGACTAGAGCGAGCCATTCTAGAATCGGCAGACATGCTGGAAAAAGGTGAGTATGGTCCAGTAGAAGAAATGATTAAAAAAGCGGTGCAAGTTGGATTACAAAAGGATTTAGGTACTGATTACTTTTTAGATCCGCGTGCTCGACTAATGAAAATTAAAGATAATAATGGACAAGTATCCACTGGTTGGAAGGCGATGGATGACAAATTGTTCGGTGGTATGAACCGCGGTGAGTTGAATATTTTTGCCGGTGGCTCGGGCGCAGGAAAATCACTATTTTTAGCAAATTTAGGTATCAATTGGGCACTTGCAGGATTGAACGTAGTCTATCTAACATTAGAACTTTCGGAAGAACTTGTGTCAATGCGTATGGATGCTATGCTGACTGGTATGGCCACTAAAGAGATTTTTAAGAACATTGACGATGTTGAAATGAAGGTCAAAGTGATCGGTAAAAAATCCGGTACTTACCAGGTAAAATACATGCCCTCTGGTAAAACTGCCAATGACATTCGTAGCTACTTGAAAGAGTATGAAATTAAAATGGATCGAAAAGTTGACGTGTTGCTAGTTGACTATTTGGATTTGTTGATGCCGATCAGTAAGAAAATTAGCCCGGCAGACTTGTTTATTAAAGACAAGTATGTCAGTGAAGAATTGCGTAATCTAGCAGTTGAAAAGGGTTGTGTATTTGTAACTGCGGCACAGTTAAACCGTGGTGCTGTTGAAGAAGTAGAATTTGATCACAGTCACATTTCAGGCGGATTGAGTAAGATTCAAACTGCTGACAACGTATTTGGTATCTTTACTAGCCGTGCTATGCGTGAGCGTGGACGCTATCAAATTCAGTTAATGAAAACACGTAGTAGTAGCGGTGTTGGTATGAAAATTGATCTAGAATTTAACATTGACAGTTTGCGTATCAGCGATCTAACTGAAGAGGAAGGCTATGGTAATCACAATAGTCAATCAGCAGGTAGCACGTTATTGAACTCAATTAAACAACGTAGCAATGTTCAATCACAGGAAGATCCAATGGATGGTGCCGCAGTTCCTAAAGTTCGAGCACAAGTAGAAAGTTCAAAATTACGAGAACTACTCAATAATTTACCTAGTGATGACCTAGTTTAAGCGTTAAAAGATAAATACGCATATAATAGGAAATCACCGTGGAACTGTTTCACCTTAAAGACCAAAACGATCCGTTGACTAGAGTCATCAAAGATGACCCTGTGCGTCCGCATATTCCACTAAGTCAGCGTATTAATGAAACTGCTGAAATTCTTATTCTCAAAGCCGGCGAAGAAATACTAGCTGCTACCTGTTTACAATGGCTTAAAGAAATTCCCGAAACAGAGGAAGATCTACAAGCTATGGAAAAAACTAAAGATGTAGCAGTATTTTATACTATCTGGAGTTATAGCCCAGGTGCTGGTGCTACACTCCTAAAGAAGGCTGCTGAGTGGATTTTAGGTGAGCATAAAGATGTTAAAAATATTGTAACACTAAGTCCGCAAACAGAAATGGCTCGACGCTTCCATCTTAAAAACGGTGCTAGCATACACCGCGAAAATCCCACTTCAGTTAACTATAAGTATTACGGTAAAGAATAATAGCTAGATCCTTTTTTTGGTAAATACTACTAGACTTAGGATCCTTTATGACCGCACCAGTACGATCAATTAGATTAACGCAATATCACGCTACTGATCTTGATAAAAACTCCTTTACAATAGGGGAGATATTTTTCGACGTCGATACGTTCACCCTTAGGATTTATAACGGACAAACTACCGGTGGTGTACAATTATTAAGAAATGATCTTACTAACTTAAAAACTACAGCATTAAATCGTAATTTAAATCTTGGATCAGGAACTGCTACTGCTAGCACTGTCACAGCAACTACAGGGTTTTCTGGTAATTTAACAGGTAATGTTACTGGTAATTTAACAGGTAATGTTACTGGAAATGTTACTGGAAATATATCAGGTAATGCCGGTACTGCTAGTAAACTGGCTACTGCGGTTAATATCAACGGTGTAGCATTTGATGGATCTCAGAATATTACAATTACTGCGGCGGCTACTACTGTAGCAGCTTCTGGAATTACTGGAACAACACTTCCGGCAACTATTGTAACATCAAGCCTAACTTCAGTAGGTACGTTAGGTAGTTTAACCGTAACTGGTGCTATTAATGCTAACGGTGGAGTAGTTGGTAACGTTAAAGGTAATGTTAAATCTGCCAACACTAATAACACTGTATTGGATACCAGCGATGCAACTGCTTTGTTTACAGGTACAACAACAGGCAATGTGATAACTAGAAGTATCACAAGTCCAGTAGGTAGCAGCAGTGATATCACAATCAACCCAGACGGTTCTGGAAATACTATTTTTAGTCCGGGTACTGAAGTATTTTTTCAAGCTACTACAGCAAGCAGTACCTATACAACCGGATCTATTGTTATTTCAGGCGGCATAGGAGTTGCTGGAAATATCAACTCAAACGGAAGCATCTCAGTTGCTGGAAAAGTTACATTACCAAACTTGCCAACACTAAACACAGATGCAACAAACAAGAAATATGTCGATGCTAAAGCAGTAGCATTGGCCATTGGATTATCATAATAAGGAATTTGTAAATGTCAAAGCAGCTGATAAAAAACTATAAATTTGTACCAGGGTATGTACCTCCAAGTACAAGTTTGTACTCACAAACATATAATCTTTTATATGAAAACAGAAAGTTTATCATAGAAGAAGTTACAGCTTATATTAACTATAATACTGTTAATCTTATCGCTCCATTTGCCTATTACAACTATAACGCTGATAAATGTCGCCGAGATATGAGCTATGTAATTGACGCATATCTAAGCGATCTACGTCACGGCGGCAATAGACAAACAGTATTCATTGGTAGCAAATACTATGTAAACGGAGTGCTTCAAGTATCAGCTAGTGCTCCAGAGGTAGCTGCACATGTGTTCCTTAAAAACCTAGTTAATAACTACGTATTGCAAAATGTTAGATATTCAAGTTTACAATCAATATCGGCTCAAGTAATTGATCAAACCTGGACTCCAGAAACTAATGGTATTACTGCTCTAAACGCATTGATACAGATTATCATTAACGTGCTAGCACCAAATGGTAATCTTACATTACCTGCTGCAACTAGCAATCGTGGCTATGTTAAGTTCATTGGCTACTATCAGTTAAAAGATATTCTACTAATCACAAACACAACACAAAACATTGTACTATACAGTTTTGCTGACGCAACAAATCGTGCAGAAGCTACCTATAGTGCTGCCAACACTTCAGATCCGGATTTCCCAGCAGCAGTATATGGTAACGATACAGTTACAACTATAACATTTGACATTGATACTAGTCAGATGCTGCTAACAGATACTATTCAGATTTTTGTCGAAGGTAAATCACAAGAAGTTAGATTAAATCCAATTGCCACAGATGCAATGGAACGTATGAAGGTAGGTATTCCACAGTCTATGATCGACGCGGACTTTGAGTATGGCCTACAGCCTACTAAATGGCAAGCTATCTCATTGATGCGTAACTATCCTGCACAGTATGAAATTCCAGGTAGCGATCAGTCAGTTATTTCAGTGTATACAGATGCTTCAGCAGGCACAGGATATATCGGAGCCAGCCAAATCACAGTAACAACAGTTGCTAGTCATGGATTCTCAGTAGGCACAGTGTTTACTATTAAAGCATTGGCTAGTTCGATTTTAGGATTTAGCCGTGCTGAAGGAACATTTATTGTTGCATCGGTTCCATCACAAAACGTGTTTACCTACTATGCTAAATCTAAAGTTGGTACAGCTAATCCAACAGTGTTAAGTTCATCTTATACACAGTTAAGAACCGCAGGATTTTATACTGGTGCGTCAGTGGGTTCACCAAGTTTTAACGTGTTTACAAATGGTCAGTCTGGAACAATTACCACTAGTCTTGCTACGGCTGCTGGTAGTAACTTCTTAGGGTTTACCGGTGCTGTCCCCCCGGTTGATGCACCTTTAACCGGTACGGGAGTTACAACTGGTACACAGATTACTGGTGTTGTCGGTACTGGCGGTGTTGCAGCAGCTACTACTCTTACTACAACCAGTCAAGTCGGTGATACATCATATACTGTAGATAGTACTGTTGGTATCATTCCAGGACTAGTTACTGATCGAGGCGATGGTACTGCTGTTCAAGTAACCGGTGTTAACGGTAACGTTGTTTCTCTAAGTGGTGCTCTAACTAGTCCGACTATAGGCACTAGCCAGACCTATGCTAATCTAGGGCAAGCATCAACAACAGGCACAGGTACAGGTGCAACATTTAATATGTCTAGAAGCAATGGTGCTTATACTGCTGAAGCTGGAAATTCAGCGGGAAGCGGTTATGTTGTGGGCGACACTTTAAAAATTCTTGGTACTTCATTAAACGGTACTACACCTGCTAATGATGCAACTATTACTGTTACATCAGCTAGTGCTAAAAATGCAGTTGATACATTTGATCCTGCAACATTAATTGGAGGTGATTCGTATCCTGCAATTACAACAACAAATCTAGCAACTACATCAAGCGACAGCGGTACTGGGTTAACTGTAAATGTTACAATCGACCCAACTGCTGGTGCAATCACTGCGGTAACTGTTAATAACGCAGGCAGTGGTTATACTGTCGGTGCTGTCATTACAATTTCAGGGACTGCTGGTACACCAGCAACTATTAACGTGCTAACCATACAAGCTGGTGGTACAGTATTAGGAGTAACTGTCGCTGGTACGCCACTGACAACTAATCCAATTAGTTTTATAAGTGCGATAATATTAAGTGATGTTACTACAGCGCCTATCCCATCAGGTAGTACTGCAATTGGATATACTAGTATTAGTACTATTGAAGTTACTTTTGCGTCTAATCATGGATTTATTCCAGGCGATACTATTACGGTAGTAATTAGCAGTGCTGGTACAAATGCACAATACGCAGCCGGCGCATATTTTGTCGAGTCAACACCGCTACCAAATACATTAAGATATACAGCACGTGCTCCGGGCAATATTCAGAATACACTGACAGGCAGTGTGTACAGTCGTCCAGATGCATTCTATGTACACAGACCATTAGACGGTGGCGTACAGTTAGGTACAGGCGGTCCTGCACATGGTGCTCAAGCAATACGTATGAGTAAAAAATATCTACGTTATCAATCAGGTAAAGGTATTATGTACAATACTGGTGCCCTATTTGCGCCAAGTTACGATATCCAAAGTATAAGCGCCAATGGCACTGCTATCGGTAGCACAATTACTATGACCAATGATGATACCGATCACGGCTGTCAAGTTGGTGCTGTTATTGCAATCTCAGGTGTTAATACATCAGGCTACAATGGTACCTATACTGTCACTGCTATTATTAATGAACGTGTATTACAGTTCCAAGCTACACAGACACTAGGTTCTNCTACACCTTCATTGGGTGACCCATGCCAAATGAGTGTTAAAAATTGGCACGGTGCTACTATTCGTTCGGGCACATTTGATGATCAAAATGGTATGTTCTGGCAGTATGATGGTATACGCATGGCTCTAGTTAAACGTGCTAGTATTTTCCACCTAGCTGGTACTATCAGTGCTACTCCAGACAGCAATTTAGTTACAGGTGTTAATACTAGATTTACTACACAGCTACAAGTTGGTGATCGTATGGTTATCCGTGGAATGACACATACTGTAACTAGTATTACTAGTGATACTGTTATGACAGTTTCTCCAGACTATCGTGGCACAGTAGCTATTACAGGTGCTAAGGCCACTAAGACTATTGACCTTGTAGTACCTCAAGAAAACTGGAATCAAGATACCTTAAACGGTCAAGGGCCAAGTGGTTACCAATTAGATGTAACAAAAATGCAGATGATCGGTATGCAGTGGACATGGTACGGTGCTGGATTCATTGATTTTATGCTACGCGGATCGGATGGTAATTATTGTTTTGCACACCGCTTCCGTAATTCAAACGTAAACACCGAAGCATATATGCGTACAGGTAATATGCCTGTTCGTTATGAGGTATTAAATGAAGGTACTCGCAGTACATTATCAGCAGCTATCGGAGCAACAGATACTACGATTCCTGTAACTAGTGCATACTATTTCCCACCCAAAGGTGGAACTGTAATGATAGAAAACGAACTTGTTCGTTATACCAGTATTCAAGGTAATAATCTATTAGGTTGTGTTCGTGGTACAACATTAACACAATTTGTATCAGGCTCAACTCGTTCATTTAGCGCAGGTGTTGCTAGTACACACGGCGCTAGCAACGGTGTAGTTCTAGTATCAAATACGATTACTCCGGCAATTAGTCACTGGGGTTCGGCATTCTTGTTAGATGGACAGTTTACAACTGACCGTGGTTACATTTACTCTTATGCTGCAACAGGTGTACAGTGCGGATTGACACAGAACACTGCATTCTTGATGCGTCTAAGTCCATCAGTAAGCAATGCCCAAACAGGTGACCTAGGTGAGCGTGAACTATTAAATCGTGCGCAATTATTGTTGTCTGGTATTTCAATTACATCAGATGCAGTATCAGGTGGTGGTGCAATCGTTGTAACCGGTGTTATGAACCCAATTAACTATCCAACAGATCCTACAAAGATTACTTGGACCGGTATTACTTCTAGTGCGGCTGGTGGACAACCAAGTTTCGTACAGATTGCTAACGGTGGTTCTGTATCATGGTCAGGTGGTGTAAGCCAAACAACTGCAAACGTAAACGGTGCTTACACATCTAGTTTGCCAGCAACTTCATTTAGTCCAAGTGGAGCAAGTCTAACTGCTATCGGATTCAATGCAATTAATCAAACTGTTACTGCGGCCAGCTTTGGTTATAACACAGCCAACGGTTCAGCACTAGGTTTTAATACAGGTAATCCATTTACCGGTGTTAATCAAACACTAGTGGCTCAAGGATTTACCACTATTGATCCGTACGGTGGAACCACATACCTATCAGCTACAAGTCAGACACGTACTGACTTCTTGATCACTAACACCGCCTATGATGCTATTCAAGCTGGTGCTAATCCAATTAAACTTGGTGACACATTGACCAGCAGTAACCTAGGCGCCGGCACATATATTACTACAATTACCAGAGCATATAACTCAGGTCTGTATACACGTATTATTATGAATCAAGTTGCTAGTGTAACTAGTCCAGCAGGTAGTGCTAACTCTGTTAATATTACAACTTCAACAGCCAGCAGATACAATTCAGCTGTCAGTATATATAGAACTGATATCCTGTTAACTAATTCACAGTTTAATTCGTTTGCATTAACTCCAGTAGTTGGTAATACTATTACTGGAACTAATATCCCAGGCGGAACAACTATCGCTGCTATCAATACCAGCTATCTAGGAACTGCATATACACAGATTGTGCTAAGTGCTACCCCAACTGGTACAAGTGCTCCAGGTAATGGTAATAACGTAACTGTTCAAATCCAAACAGCTTACAATACTAGCTATTTCTCAGCAATCAGTTCAAATCGTAATGATTTCTTAATGACTCAGTCTGCATTTGCTGCGTTGACAACACCTATGGCAGTAGGTGATACGCTATTTGCTACTACCTATATCACTGGTGGGCAAACTGTTGCTAGCATTACCCAGAACTATATTACTATTGCTGGTGTAGCCTATGCTCGTATTGTTATGAATGGTGTAGGTACTGCAACTAGTCCAGCTGCTCTAACTAACGGTGCTAATAACGTTACAGTAACCCTTGGCAGTAGTGTAGCTACTACTTATAATGCGGCTGTAAGTTCTAGTCGTAATGATTTCCTAGTTACACAGACTCAATATAGCGGTGTAACCTTAAACATTACTGACGTATTATCAGCTACTACCTATATTACTGGTGGACAAACAGTATCAAGTATTACACAAAACTATACTACAATTAATAATATAAGCTATGCACGTATTGTTATGAGTAGTGTGGGTAATTCTAGTTCAACAGGCGGTGCTACTGTTACTATTGCAACTACTAGTGCTGCTACTGCAATTTATGCTTCTGCACTATCGACTACACGTGCTGACTTCCTAGTGCCAGATTCAATTATGGCAATTTCAGGTATGGCAGCAGGCGATACCTTAAGTGCATCAACGTATATTACTGGTGGACAGTCTATACAGTCATTACAATCAGGTTATTTGACAATTCAAGGAACTAGTTATACTCGTGTTCTTATGAGCGGTAATGCTAATGCTACATCAACATCTGGTAGTGGCAATAACGTAACCGTTACTGTAACAGCAGCTGGTACTGGTGCAAGTTATGTTAACAAAAACTTCTTGTTCTTTGATCAAGCAAGTTGGTTAGCAAGTGGTGCTACTATTGGTACATATCTAGCTGTAACCTATACACAGTTCCCAAGCGGCACAGCAGTTAACGGTGTAAGCACACGTCAGTTCTACCCAACAGCTAGTACAATTACTAGTGCATCAGGTAGCGGCTCCCAGGTAACCTATACCTTAAGCGGAACTAACACTTACCCAGCTGGTATGCAGGTAACTGTGTCAGGTATTACAGGCGGTACTGGTATGAATGGTACGTTTACTGTAGTATCAAGCACAGCAGGTACACTAGTTGTAACCAGCACAGGATCAGGAACTCCAAGTTCATATTCTGGTGCTACTGTAGCAGGTGCTATTGTATATCGTATTACATTTACGCAGTCTGCTAATACAACTATTGCCGCAGGTGCTACTCCAACATTCCAGTTTGGTGCTGCTTATGCACTACCAGGTGAAACTGTATTCTCGTTCGTATCAAACCCAGGTAACACTGATACACTAGATTTGTCAGCACTAAAAGAGTTAACATCTAGTGCGATCGGTGGACGTGGTACATTCCCAAATGGTCCGGACGTGCTAGCTATCAACATCTATAAGGTTAGCGGTAGCAATACTAATGCTAACGTTATTTTACGTTGGGCAGAGGCACAAGCATAATGAACACAACTGGCAAATTTAATTGGCTAGTAGTAGATAGCGGCTTGATCGAACAGCTCAGCGATGATACTGTAGTCAAGCTCTATAAACTAACACTAGTGTACACACCTACAGGGGAAAGCCGAGACTATCTAGTTAAGGCCTTCCATAATCATCCAAACGAAATTGATCGTATTTGGCACTACGAAAAGCAAGCAATAACTGTCTAAGCTACACTGACATATCACTAGCTCAACAATAGGTATATTTTATTTTTGGGCTAGTTTTTTCTAGGTTTGCGGCGCCGCTACGCTAGGTTTTTTAGCCCATTTTTCCTAAATGGCGTTTATTTTCACTTGCTGATAACTATTTCCGGATAATAAATACTAGTGAGGACCTATTTGTGCTCATTAAAACTTATCTTCCTGATTGGCACGACTTTGCTCATATAGCAATAGTGCCCTGGCCCGACTATAGGGACATGCAACAAGACTGGATCTATAATATAGACATAATGGAAGATTGGCTAGATCGCACCTGCGGCAGTAGATACGTTAATTGGGCCTGGGCAACAGCACAAGAACAACAGTATTGGCAAGCCTGTATAGCATTTCGTGAGGCTAAATTCAAGACGCTCTGTTTGTTGACATGGGGACGTTAATAGTGTATAATTAATACACTATGGGAACAATATTTTTTAGAAACCTTGGTATATACCAAACACATTTTAATATCGCACAACTAAAGCCCGTCTGGGACGAAGTTAATAAGATACAAAACGATTGGGAATCAGCAGATCCTAGCCATCTAGAACTAGTTGGTAATATTGCTCGTGAATATAAACTGCATGATTGCTTACCACACCTAGACAAGCTACTACGTCCAGAGCTAGCACAGTTTGATCGAGATACAGGATGGTTAGGTGTTCAGAATCAAACTGAATTCCCTGCACCAATTAAATTAACCAGTGCTTGGGTCAACTTTATGGGCCCAAATGAGTATAATCCTGCACATAATCATCCGGGTGTTTTTAGTTGGATTATTTGGCTTAAGATTCCATTTACTCGCGACAGTGAAGCAGCACTACACCCTTATATTCCTAAAGAACGTGTCTTAGGTGGAACTACTAATTTTAGCTATACTAATATCCTGGGAACTATTCAACACTATACATATCCGTTAGAACAAACGTTTGAGGGTGACTGTGTTATATTTCCAAGTCCGCTATTTCATCAGGTATATCCATTCCAGTCAAGCAATGAATTCCGTATTTCAATTGCCGGCAACTACGCACTAGATAATACTGGTATTAACCCCGAGACCTTATAACAGCTTCTAAAGACTGTACTTGTCCTTCTAGTCGATTAATGCGTCGACTCAATCTAGCAACTTCACTGCGTAGTTCAGCCATTTCGTAATGGCTATCAATTTCTTGCGAACTAGGGGCTGCCGATAAGGGGCTATTATTAGTAGACTGTGTAGTGTTGGAATCTTCAGCTTCTTGGGTATATTGAGTGATCATGCTAGTACTTATCGCGCGAAGCGGCCGCAAAAAATTTTAATCGCGAAGCGTAAGCGGAAAAAATTAGGCTGCTAGATATACTAGCTGCGAAGCAGCGAAGCGGCTAACGCGAACTAGCGTTCCGGTTTGGGCTCCTCTCTTGGCCTCTTTCACTGTCTCGACTAGCTCAGACCGTCACGGGTCCGAAATAAATACATGATGTCAATATATACCGCTAGTCAAGCCTCTCAAACTGTAGCTGGAGTAAGCCTCGCTCAGCAACAGGCTGCCCAAGCCAGTCTAGTTGCCCAGTATCAAGTGGTCTTTGATGCTATAACCACTAGTGCTGCCGCAGGGCAAACACAATTGGCTATACGCTGGACCAAAAGACAATACTCGCAGGCTGCTGCACTGTTTATCGCAAATGGCTACTCTATTACCGCATTGCCCGCAGATGGAGTGGCTCTCAGTGATAACGCTGTGCTGTATCCCGTGACTATTTCATGGCCCGCTTATGTTCCGGGACCTGCTATCACAGCACTAACGCCCACAGTGTTTTCAGCTACAGTTGGAGTGCCATTCCGCTGTGAATTCATACCACAGGGCGGTACTACACCCTATACATTCTCTACCAGCGGACTAACTCCCAGTGGCTTGGTCTATTCAGGGCTAACTAACTCTAGTACGCTAGTATTATCTGGTACACCTATAACAGCCGCTATCGAATACAATGTACTGACTATCAGTATAGTAGACTCACTGAATCAAACATTTACACAAACAGTCAGTTGGACTGTGACCAATAGACTAGTAGCAGTAGCAGGCACTGTGCCCACTGGTTCACAGACTGCACTGAGTTATATCATAGGATTAAGCTAATGAAAATTACAGAAATTTTAACAGAAGATTGGAACCGGGTCAATCATCACGATCACACCAACGGCTTATCACAAAAAGCTGTCAACGCTTATCGTCGTGAGCATCCTGGCAGCAAACTTAAAACTGCTGTTACTACCAAACCTTCAAAGTTAAAGAAGGGCTCAAAGGCCGCTAAACGCCGTAAATCTTTTTGTGCTCGTATGAGTGGCAACAAGGGTCCTATGCGTAAACCCAATGGCAAGCCTACTCCCAAAGCACTAGCACTTCGCCGTTGGCACTGTGAGTCTATTGAAGAAATGGCCGCTCTAATTGAGCACGCCGAGCAGGAGATCATGCAGGAGCGACTCATCCAGGAAAAATGGACGCAGAAGTACAAGAAGTCAATCAACTGCTCACACCCCAAAGGATTCAGTCAGCGAGCTCACTGTGCAGGTAAAAAGAAACACAACGAAGATGTTGAAATGGAACATGTGTGTCCGGACTGCGGTATGTGTGCCACCCACGGTGATAATTTGTTAGAAGTACGTCAGCGTCTAGATGCTAAATGCTGGAAGGGCAAGCATAAGGAAGGCACTAAGATCAAAGGTAGCGTCCGTGTTAATAACTGTGTGCCTAATGAAAGTGTAGCTTACCCTGCAGATCAAGTTAAAAAAGTATTCAAAGACAAGGCCGGCAACCCAGTGGGAGAGATTGGTATTGATCCCGAGTCAAGTCCAGGTAATGGCGAGTGGTATGTCCATCACTATGGCACAGGTTATAGTGTAGTTGGATTTGATTCAGCCGCAGAAGCCAAACGCGAATTAATGTATGTTCACAAGCATCCAGAGGCAGTCGAAGGACACGAATCAACATTTGACAAAGGTGTGGCGGAAGGTGTTGACCTTACACCGTATGAAGCAGGCGAAGCAGACGGCTTAGGCGGGGAATACTACGACAATCCATATCCAGAAGGTAGCAAAAGCTACGTAGAATTTCGTCAAGGTTGGAGAGATGGTCGTAAACAAGCCGAAGCCAATCGTGATATAGATGAAGCCACTAAAGTAGATCCTAACGCACCGTTTGATTATGATGTTTGGGCCAAGTCTGGCAAGAAACCTCGCCAACCCGGCAAAGCCGTTAAACAATTAGCACAACAAACTCGTGACGCTCAAAAGAAAAATCAACAAGGTGTGGCGGAAGGTAATCCAGCACAGCAGGCTGCTATTGCTATCGCTAAGAAAAAGAAAGCTCGTAAAACAGAAGGTATCCTACCCGTAGGACCTGTACTAGCTGCCATGCGTATGTTTAATCGTCAACGCGAAGCATACGAGTTGTTCACTAAGAAATTCCCAAGTCAACAAGCTGCTGAACAATGGGCCAGTAAGTACAATGCTGAGCTACACAATATCTCACCTGCAACACCTCCTGCGGCCAAGCCAATAGATCTAAATCCCATGGTTGATCAGATCAAACTAGCTCAAAAAATTACTCCGGAAAACTTTGCAGACGGCCGTCATCCAGAAGACAAAGGTGACTCCAAGCGTCTAGGTGTGCCTACTCATGCTAGTGTAAGTACACTACGTAAGGTAGCACATCAAGGTGGGCGCAAAGGGCAACTGGCACACTGGATGGCCAACATGAAAGCGGGCCGCGCTAAGAAAAGCTAATGCGCCTGCGTGAACTAACTGCCGCTCCTTTGGTAGCTACCAACACTGTGGCTAGGCTATCTGACAGCCCGGTAGTACAACGGATATTTGGACAGTATGGTCCCAACATGATTGAAGCTGCTAGTGATCTAGCACAGGGTCGTTACTCATCTGCTATAGTCAACGCTTTCCAAGCGGTAGCACCCGATTTACCACTTCCTAAATTTGCCCGCGATGGCTTGTCAGCCCTAAGCGATCTACAGCTACTCAGCAACATCATCAAGTTGGGCCCTGCGGCTGTGGCCACATTCTTACTGGTATACTCTCAGGGTGCTGGTGAAGGTGAAGCGGCTGAACTGGCTCGCTATCGAGCACAGCAGGGAGTTAACTATAACTCTGTGGATAGTCGTAGCCCGAAGCGTAGTCCCAGCTGACCTGTCCCGAAACAATATTCTTAACTACGAAATTGTCATCGTTGTAGATCTTAACTGATTCTGCGCCAAAACGTGTGCGTGCAAAGAGATCAGCTAGCTCAAACGTTTCAAATAGTTCATCGTGTATTCTAAGCTGGCCACGATGCCAGCGGTGTGTTCTTACTCTATGTGCCATAGTCGCTCCTAGTATAAGTGTACTTATCTCTCTAGAGCTATTACTTGGTGACGACAGGTAAGAAATGCCTTGTGCCCACGAGATCCAAGAGCCAAATAGGCGTATAGCCACCGTTCATGATGAGTCTTTGATAGTTGACGTCGTTCCACAGGATGATCTTGCCTGCTACTAACTTACTGTAGGTATCGGGCCCTATACATAAGACCTGCCCGGGAGTCATGTCCTGTAGAACAACGGTATAGCGAGTTAGATCGGCGTCGACTAGTTCCTGCTGCCAGGGAGCGTGACAACCGGGGTCTACACGAGTAACCCAGGCCTGTGTGGTCTTGCCCAAGCCCAGATCCAGTATGATACGAGTGAGATCTCTAGTGGCAAAATGCTGCTCGGGATCATAGTGCCGCCACCGTACTGATGCCATGTGGTAGTCAATCTCAGGATCCTGTTCGGTATCCATGGCGATTACTCGTCCCTCTTTGGGTGTTAGCAGTTGGACGAGTGGAGTCCAGTTTTCCATAAAGTTCATGCTAGTACTTAGCTGAACCGGGTCTACAGGCCTAAAAAATTGGTGCGCAAAAAATTTTGGGGAAGTACTTAGAGTTTTTAGGGGGCCGCTTTTACCAGCTGTTCTAATTCTGCTAGCTTGCGTGTAAGTGTTGGAACTAGATCTTGACGTATAGTTTGCAGTAGAAAACCGGACATTCCGGGTTGACTAGCACTTTGCTCGGTATGTCTAATAATGCCTGCTAGTTGATCACGTAACTGATTGACTTGGGCTAGTATTTGAGGATTCTTATTGTTATAGTGTGCTATATCGTATAGATCACCGTGTAGAGCTTTAAGACGTTGTAGTACATCTGGTAAGGAGTTTGGGTTAGTTGCTAGCTGTGAAATTTGCGCCAGATTACCGCGTTGACGTTGAACTAGTTCTAGTAGATGACCTAATGTAGCAGGTGCTGCTTGTCGTGCAATACTGCTTGCACCCTTGGCTAGATCACTAGCAATACCTTCATTGGTACGAATTATATCGATGTAGTCACGTAGTGTTTTCATAGTAAATTATTTACCATTAGATTTTAAATGTGTGATAATGTTGCTGATAAGCCTATTAGGGTTTGCAGAGTTACTGTTAATACGTTCTATATCATCTAGAGCTATCAAGTATAGCTCACAACGCTGTTCCAGAGTATAGTAGCGATCACGAAGCGAAGCAGCTTGGAATATGCTGATAAGTGCTGTTAAGAGTCTAGATAACCATAGGTGTGTGTTCATCAAGTATATAGCCTTAAGTGCTGAGATTAGAAACAGCCTATTTCCAGCTGTAATCTGTGTGTAATCTGTAAATACTAGTACACAGAACAAGCTCTGTGTATTGGAGGTTATATGTATATCCTAGAGTATTTAGATCACAAACCCCAAACTAAACTCATGCACTCGGAGAATCCTCCTAACTAGAAGGATTTGACAACTGGTGCAGTACTATACGGGACATGCCCGCAGACTCTAAGCCCTATTCGTAGGGCTTTTTCTTTTGTTTGTTAACCATGCGATCAAAAGCGCGGCGTTCTGCGCGATTCAAAGATTGATACATGTCTAGACTAGGTTTGGCCTGTTCTAGATCCTGGCTTAGACTATCTCTTCCCCGTTGTTGAACCTGCTGAGCTAGCTGTTGATCTATGGCCTGTTGTCGTTGGACTCGTTGAGCATTAGGTTGCCATGGCGTAACTGGTCTACGGAATAGGGGTGGTTTTGGCTGTTGACCAGCTCCCAGCACTGTTTCTAAACGTAGAGTATGCTGATCAAGTCTTTTAAAATACAAGCTGACACGAGTATTAGTATCCTGGAAAAATGCTCCTCGTCCTATGGGAATAGTGTCAAGAGTGCCGGGAGTGTTACAAGCCGAGTTCATGATGGCAACAAACTCATGTTGAGGAACGGATCGCTGGGGATCTACACGGCTGGCCAGTGCATGCGTGTCCAATTGAACTTGCCATGGTCCTACAGTAATAGTAGTCATTACACTGTGGTGTGCTAGCGGTTTTTTTTGAACGATTTCTGAAATTTTCATATCAAGTATTTATAGGGCCAAATGGGTCCTGCAGCCTAAAAAACCTGTCGCGTAAAAAATTATAAACAAGTACTTACAGATTCAGCCTGGTGATTTTGCACCTATAGCCACCAAAATTTGCATGCCATAATCAAAAAAATAGTTATTAATATAATTTGCATGCCGACCACCATGATAAAAGAATCAAAAAGAATGTATGCCCCGACCGCCCAAAGTCAATGCCAAAAAAGACTCGACCTAGTGGGAGCGAATCACTGTATGGTCGAGTCCGAACTACTCAGAGGCCTAGCGGGAGCGATTCGCGTGGGCCACTGTACTACTACAGCTCTAGGGCTGCTTACTGCACTGCTATGCGTTGCGCATGCAGGTTACTTCTGCTACAGCCTGCCACTTAGTGGGCATGCTAGCACGTATGTCTGCTACCTTGAGTACCATACGTAAGCTCAGCTCACGCATGCGACCAGCGTTGGCATTAATAAAGTCTACTACTTCTACCTTGGCTTCTTCTGACAAGTCATATGAGTCCAGCATGCCCGCATCGCGTACTACCTGACGTATACGAAGCAGCTTCTCACGCTCTGTGTCAATAGTTAGATCCAAGTAGTGGCAGCGTGACTCTAGTGCTTCCAAGTGATCTTTGAGCTTCTTAGACCTTACGTGATCGAACTTGATGTTGGTAATAAAGATAGCGCCACCTTTGAACTCAAATGAGTTGGGCACACCCTGATCTTTGAGCAGTCTAGAGTCCGTGTTCCAATGGATCATACGCTTCTTGCCCGAGTCCAGAGCAGCCTTTAGGATGTTCAAGCTCAGGTCATCAAGTAGTACTGAGTCACAGTCATCAAACACTAGTATTGACTTCTTGTCTGAGAACTCGTAGAGCTTAGAGTACAAGCCTAGTGCTGACATCGCGCCCTTGACCACTTCATACTTCTTTAACTTGCCGTCCTGGGCGATATTGGCCATAACATCATGCTTGCTCAAGACCTTCTCTACACCAAACGATTTGCCCACACCTGGGGGCCCTGTTACGATCATAGAGCGTACATCGCCCTTCTTGACAGCACGTGTCATGTCTTCTAGGATCTCAAAGCGATCCGCTAGACGCTTCATGATCTCTTCGTCGGACTCTGTAAGTACTTTGACGGGCGCTTCTTGTGCTAGGCTTTTGGCGTCTGCCTGTGCCGCTAACAGCATTGCTGAGGTAACTACTCGTGTCATCGTCGCTCCTGATTTAATTAATAGTGTTAGTAGTATAGCAGGGGTTGCCCCCTGCGTCAACTAGCGTTAGTCCATTCTTGAACAACCGTAGGCTTTGAAACCTAAGGCTGTTAGATAAGTGGCAAATGCATCTGCGCCTGCTTCTTTTACACTAATGCTCTGTGTAGGCAGTTTGGCTGGATCCCAGTAGGTCAAGCACTTGGGCTTGTAGTCCTTGCGGAAACCTGCACGGATCAACTCTTTGGCTTCTTTTGAGTTGGTGCGACTAACATAGACTTCTGTCCAACCAAAGCCACATGCGTCACGCTCGCCTACCTGTTGATACTTGGCTTCTGCGGCCTGTTGCGCAATGATCAAACCTGCTTGGATCTGTTCTGCTGTTACCATAAGTTCGCTCCTTAAGTTTCGCTGTTAAAACACTATTATAGTCTCAAACGGCTTAGTTGTCAACCGAAGATCATGTGGCATTTCTGCCACACGGCCTACTCCATGCTAGCGACGCCGTCGTCTTGCATGCCTTGTTCTGTAAACGACACGTCATAGCCTAGTAGCTCACTAATGGCTTCTTCAAAGCCCGTGTCTGTGTACATACGCCACGTGTCTTCTACTTCTGTACCCTCTACGCCGTCTACGTCGTAGTATACGTTAACGCTCTTGTAGTCGTCGTATTCGTGTACCACAACGTCTGTAACTGTAACTTCTGTAAGTGTACAGTCCCAAATACTGTCGCCTGCTAGTTTTACTAGCTCGTTGCAGGTATAGTGTGTAGTAGTACTGTCATCATCTCTAGTAACGTCTTTTACTGTTAACATTGTCGCTCCTTCTAACTAAAAATACAGTATAGCACCGTCTAGCCAAAATGTCAACCTAAAAAATAACCCTAGTGCGAGTAGGGTTATTCTGGTGGGCCCTCGGGGACTTGAACCCCGGACCAAAGGATTATGAGTCCTCTGCTCTAACCAACTGAGCTAAAGGCCCTGATCCTTAGTCTACTGCGTAGGGCATCTCATCATCATCTATGAGCTGTTGAATCTCGTCTTCACGCATGGCATACTCACCTTCTAGGTCATCTGGTTTCATATGATTATAGGGCACTACGCCATTGCCTTGTATTAGATCGCAGAGAAACTGATAGTCACCTTCATCTGCGGCTCTGAGCACAGTTCGAACATCTTGCGCCGTTAGGCGCTCGATGATCTGTTCACGTGTTAACTTGATAGTCATATTAGAAAGGAGCATCTTCTAAAGCCTTATCAGCGGCCTTGGTAGATTTAACTGCTTTCTTAGCAGGTGCCTTGGGAGCCTTCTCGTCCAAATACTCTGCAATCGCTGACTGAGCAGCCGCATCTTGGAACTCTGGGAGCAGGGCGATAGCCTTGATGCCTTCAACCTTAGTAAGGGCTGTTGGAACTTCTGCTAAACGCACATCTTCGTGACCATGTTTAGCCAAGACCTTGATACGCATGATATCTGTCGCAAAACGAACCTTGTATTCGCCGTTAAGTTTAGATACGCCAAAAACTGTGAATAATTTACTTGTTGCCATGTTATTAATGCCTCTCTGTGTGTTAAATGAATACTTCTACTACTATTAATAATTATACAGCCAAACTGCTCAAATGTCAACCAATTTAAACAGTTTTAGTTCTCGTTTGGCTAACCAAAACTGTGCCATCTTTGAACTCTCTCTGCAGATAATAGTCCATCATCTGTCGTTGGATCATAGAGATCAAATCAAACTGCGATCCTTCTGGGCAGATAAAACGATACGGACTATGCCCCCAACCATTCTTTTGGGTGAACCCATAGTAGAGTGCTCTATGCTCTTTGTTGTGAGCATCAAACTGCACTAGGGGACGATTAAAGAACTCTAACTTGCTCATAGGCTTCTCCACTGGCGCAGTACCGCCTCTAAGGCCGCAAAGTCATAGTCTTTCTTTGCAGGGCGAACCCGAGCATCTGCTCGAGCCGTGTGTTCTAGATTCTTTTGTTTATTAGTTTTCATTACCTACCTTATGTGGCTCTAGGCCTAACTTCTCTACACCATCTTCATACCACTCTTGCACTTCGTCTTCTTCAGCGTTGTCTTCTTCCCACTCAGCGATACCCTCTGAGATACAGAACATTTCATCTAACTCTGAAGGTAGTGTGTCTGCTACTTCTGTAGAGCTCATACCACCTACTTCATAGTAGTCATCACCCGACTCATCGTAGATACCACAGTAGGCCATACCTGACTCATAGTAGTAGCCACGCACTGCGAAGCCCTGCTCAATCAATGCTTCATAGACGCCCAAGGGTGGGCTCCATGCTGAGTCAAAGCCTGTGGTGATCTTGTTGTTCTTGTCCCACTCAGAGTCAAACTCTACAGGGTTGTAAGCTTCAACATCCCACTTGGTGCCCCAGCGAGCAACACAGAAATCATACCAGTTGCCGTAGCCATGCACTTGGATATTACGCTCTGTGTCTTCTTCTAGTTTCTTCTGCTCTGCTTCATCACTGACGCACCCTGCTACAATGTGTAGGCTTTCGGGCACTGGGATAACATGATTACAGAACTCGCCCTTGTTGATGGCCTCTACCAAGGCCTCCATTTTAGATCTATCTTTGTGACTGATCTCTACAGTATTGTTGCACCAATTAGGCATATTCGCTCCCTAGGTTAATTACTTGTGTTGTTTGATATTCATAGCTCTTAGTTTGGGGTCTAACTGGACCCAAAGACAAGGCAAAGATGTCCTCTGCCTCATCTTGATCTTCTGCCTCTACCACACCTTCGTAGTAGACTTCTTCATAGGCTGTGACTTTGAACTTAGGCATTAGGCAATCTCGTCACTGAATTCATAAAAGGTCACAGCAGGGTCTACCTTCAGCAACTGACGAGCCGCTGTGATTAACGCATTGTAACGACGCTGGACTTCAGTTCTGCTGAGCTCACCGTCACAGGTCAAATGCTCAGGACTCAGTGCTGAATCGATACGATCAGCAATCTTCTGACGATCTGCGGCAATGCTTAGGCTCAAAGGTGGCTTGCCAAATACCTTCATGTAAGCGTTTTCTTTATCTACAAAGTTCTGCAATGCTGATGCCATTTTTCGCTCCTTCTATCTAACTAAAACATTAGTATAACATCAAAACTTGATTTTGTCAATAACCCTAAGGGCATCAGGGTATTCTAGCATTTGCCCCAATTGAGCTTCAATAAACAGGGCCTTTGATTCTTCCCTCAATTCCTCTGCCTTTCGCATCATAAGCTCGTGGGCATAGTCACGATCATCTGCTGTAGAGTTTGCATACCACTCTTTCAGCTGTGCTTCTGTGCTGTAGAGCAAGAAGTCTAGGTTGCCCTTATCATGCTCGTTCATATTAGGCTCCAAAATAGTAGTGCTCGGGCTCTACTTCTGCTAGGGGTTGCAACATGACAGCAGGGTAAGCGATGTGCCCATCATACTCCAACTGTGACTTCTCAAATGGAGTCATGAAGCTGTCCTCTACGATACCGTAGCCTACGATATACTGACGGCTACCAATGTCGTCCCACTCGATCTGCTCACGGAGCACGAAGATCAACTCTTCGATGTGCTCTGCGCTAGGCTCTACTGAACCCAACTGATAGAAGAAGTCCTCACCACCTTTGAACTTCCAATACTGTGGGCACTCGCCTGTACCGTCCCAATCGTGGGCACCGTAGTTTTCCATGTATTGCGTAACGATATGTAATTTCATTTGGTTCGCTCCTAATTAGTTACTATAAAAACATTATAGCACTCTCTAGCCAAAATGTCAACCATTTGAGTGTTGTATTTTTACAACGAATTTGGTGTGGGCTCTCTCGTTGGCCCACCCACGTTACTACGCCTAGGAGCGAACTAGTTTACTAGGTGTGGGTCTTCAATTAGACTCCACGAATCTGTTTCTTCTTCAACGCCATTGGTCTTCATCCAATCGTAGACCATCTCTACAGGGATGTCCAGGGTCTTAGCGATATTCTTTTCGGTAAGCCCTTCAATGAAGAGCTGCTCAATATCATAATCCAATTCTGCCATCTTACTCATCTGCATACTCCTCGTCTGCTTCTAGGTTATAGTCATTAACTTCGTCAGTCACTACTTCTACGCTGGTAACACGCAGGCCACCGTATAGATCCTGCCCGCCTAGGATGCTACCGTAGTCTAGGAGCTCACACTCCATGATTTGGGCTAGGGCATCACCCCTGCCTGCGAACTCCTCATCGTGATGGATCTCTGCTCGGACTGTGCTGTAGATAACAGTTTTATATTTCATTGCTGTTCCTTGTCTGCACAAAACTCTTCTGCTTTAGCTAGGATGCCATCAAAGATAACTTCGTTAGTGTCGCTCATAGTAAGGCCAAACATATTGCAACCTTTGTTGACAACCTTAACCCGGAATGTCGGGCCATTAGCATAGATGTGATACTCGTAGTCCTGTCCACAGTCCTTAGTATCAGTAGGGTACAGATAAAACTGCCCTGCTTCGTTGCCTTTGAAATTGCTGACCAGCTGTGCCGCCAAACAGCCCATGCCGTTAGCTGTACGAGTCTTAGACTCGCCACCTAGGCCGTTAACCAGTTTAAACTGCTTGAGGAATTCAACGAGCTCTTGCCCGTGTCCTTCTGGATAGCCGTCATACTGGCGATAGAGATTAATGATCGGACGATGTACTGCGCGACCGTTCTTGGCCTTGTATGTATCGTATACAAACGTTAAGCTTCTTGTACCCATTAGTTTCGCTCCTAATTTGTTACTGTTAAAAATATATTATAGCACCTTTTGAGCACTATGTCAACCAATTTGTTGATGGGTGGTTTTGGGAAGTGGCACCATCATTCACTCGCAGGTTTTGTAGGGTCTTTATAAAGCGAGCACTCTAGGAGTGACCCTACGGGAACGCACTTGTCCCCTTCCGCTATTACCGGTTACAGCATTAGAGCTGGGTTATTACGAACTGCCTTCCTAAACTCCCAACGAGCTTGGACATTAGTCCTATAGTCTGTTGTGAACTTAGGGAAGTGATCGATTGCCCATGCTGTGAATCTAATGAATCTGAGTGTAGGACTAAAGTAAGGTTTCATTCTGCTTGCTCCTTAAAGACAAAGCCACAATTGGCACACTCTTGATCTGCTACTACATCAGTAGGGATATCTTCACCACAGTCTGGGCAGACGCCGTCGTAGGCTTGCCATACTCCGTTATCTTCAGCATCAGCAGACTCAGCGTCTCTACGTGCTTCAGCTTCTAGTCCGTCTAGGAACTCATCCATAGGGCCCGCGGCCCAACCTGGAATGTCTGTGATCACTTGTTCTTCGCCTGTGTCCCAAACTACACAGAGGCTCCATGCTTTGATTGAACGAGGCATTATGCATCCTCGCTTTCGCATTCACCATCGAACTCCATCAACTGCTCAATAGCGTCTGCAACACGATCGCTCTCTGAGGAGTAGAAAGTAAAGTCGCCTAGCGTAGTACGACCCTCACCCTCTTTGATGTATTCGAAGCCACCGTAGTAGTCTAAGCGTGAGCCTGTGTACGACACGATAGTGTCTTCATCAACCCACAACATACCACAACGCTCGTCAAGCCCCAGTCGGCTCGCTGGCTCCTTGCGCATGCCTTGTACATGACGGTGTACCATTTCGGTTACTTCGTCTAACAAGTCTGCTGATGAATTAAAGTCTTTCATAAGTTTCGCTCCTTATTAATTACTAAAACAATAGTATAGCACCAAACTGCTCAAATGTCAACCACTTTATGCATAAAAATCTTCGTGGAATCCGAGGCTTTCATATACTACCTCTCGGACGGCGGTATCATTGGCTTCCCCTGCGACACGCGGATGGGCTCGGGCAAGCAGGGCGAGATGTCGTTGAGTCTTAGGCCAGTCCCACCCCTGCACCCGTGCTTCTTTAACTACACGGTCGACAAGGGCATTGCCCCTGTCCGAATACATCATATAGTCGTTCATTGTGCAAATACCTCACGCTTGAGGATAGCTTCGACCTCACTGTTGGCCCAGTTGAGCGCCAGCATAGCACCGATCCAAGCTAGACGCTTTTCGTTGGCATTTGATGTACAGCCTTCAATCATGTCGTAGAGCTCTTGCTCGGAACCAGGTGTAGCCCAGAGGCCTGAACGTGGAATTGGATTATTAACGATATCGTACATAAGTTCGCTCCTTATCTAACTAAAATACAAGTATAACACCAAATGGGCTAGATGTCAACCGAGCCAACAATCCCTGGCTAGCTCTGTGGTTATTTCTTCTCCGCCTATGTAGGCACCCTCAAAGCCACAGTCACTCTGCAGGACCAGGGCTACACCTGAATAGGTCCGCTTGACGTCGACAATGCGACCGCCCTGCTCGATATCACTTTTGAAGCTGACATAGTCACCAATGCCAACGATCTGGCCTTCTACGATAGCAGTCTTTATTTTGATCATACAGACTCCTTGGGCGCGAACATCTCACGGCCTGCACGCATGAACATCTGGTAGGCCACACGTTCTGGTTTGTCTAGATCATCGTAGCAGATCTGCATCTCTTCAAGGCCGGCCAGTACATCACCGCCAGTGTTATCGATTGCATATTGGGTGACGATTTGGCAAGCCTCGCCTAGCTCCATGTATAACGGTGTACCCATAAGTTTCGCTCCTTATTAAGTTAAACAATTTAAACTACATACGTAGTATAGTACCAAACGGGCTAGATGTCAACCCCAGGCCTTCAATAACCCTATAAGGCATACTAGTATTCCCGCGGCATTAACTATAGTCTGTGGCTTATTTGCCACACGGATGCACCATGCCAAGTACAAAGTACTACCTACCAAGCCTGCTACAATGTTCCACGGATAGGCCCCGGGAAAGAAGCTCATAAGGCAGTACATGGTAACGAAGCAGACGGTACCCGCCCACTGTAAAATATGATTAATCAAAACCGACCTCGCCTTTTCACTATAACATTAGTATAACATCAAATCAACCAAAAGTCAACCCCTAGAAGTCAGCTATGGGCTGCTCGTCTGTATCCAAGTCCACGAACACCTTGGTATAGGCGTCTTCTCCGAACTTGGGATCCCAGTAGAGGATCTCATAACAGAACTGACGACCGTTGGTAATGCCCAGGAACTTGTTTTCCTTAATGACGTCTGAGTGCCCGTTCTTAGCCAGGGCCCGCATCAGAGCCTCACTGGTAAGGCCCATCAGCTTTTCAATCTTGTAGTAGGTGATCATGCGTACTCCTTTTGGCTCATATAATTAATGCCAGCGATGACTCGCTGATAGACTTCAGCCTTGCTCTTGTAGTAGGCATAGTCACGATCGCCGGGCCCAAAGTTCAACCACATATTGCTACGGGCATTATCTAGTATATCTTTCTCCAGGCTATAGGTCGTGTAATGTCCTTTGAATCCGTTGATGCTGTAGTGGGCTATGAACCCTGATGCTAGATATAGGAAATTGTAGCCCGTCTTGTTCAGTGCTTCGATATCCTTAACGGCCTTGAGTACATTCGAAACGATTAGATCCTGCTGGCGCTGGGTTAATGGTTCTATCATACAACCTCCTTGATACGAATAACGAAGCCTGACGAGTCCTTCTTAGCACGGCCTTTGGCCTTCAAGCCAATCAAGCCTACCTTAGGGTCTAGGAAGCGCAGATCAGTTTCATCCGCAGAGTGCATACCTTTGGGGATTTCATCGTATACTGCCGCAACATTCATACCGGCTGCAAGAGCTAAGAGTACATCGCTTTCGTTAGATTCAGCACGGCTAAAGGTAAGATGATAGTTTGGGATATCTTTTACTTTGCGCCCTAGTACTTTGGTATAGTCATAGAACTGTACACGAGGGAATAGCTCAAAGATGTTGCGAGTGCAGAACACTGGAACTTCATACTTTTCCCACGACAGGTCACTAGTACCATTCAAGCGGATCACGGGTATTAATCCTTGCTTTTCAGCAAAACGGACGGCCTTTTGTATGTCATAGGCTAGATCAAGCATGAACGCCGCACGATCCTGAAAAAAGTACTGGGTCTTGCGTATACGAGCCTTTTGAATAGCATTGGTAGTCTCACCCTTACGGAACATACCGCCACGACCCGCTGTATTGAGACATGATTGGGTACACCCAGCTGTTCGCTTGGGGCATACTTCCTTGCCACTCAAGTCCGCAGGTGCCAGGTGAAGTATGAATGTAAGATAGCCCAGCTTGGTACCCTTCTGGATCTTGGGGTTAGCTGTTGATAATAGTTTAAACACGGTTCGCTCCTTGTTTATTAATGTAAGTAAGTATTATACTGCCAAAAAGGGGGCTTGTCAACCCCTAGTTTTAATCCCAGTCTTTCTTACCGCCATGCTGTTCGTTATAACGATAGCCAGCGAGATACTCGTCAACCTGCTCAGGGGTCATGTCCCTAGCGCCGATCTCTACACTCATATAGCTACCACCTAAGAACATATGCGGGCTACAAGGACGGGAGTACCACGAGTCCGCAGAGCCACGATCAAATGGCCCACCGTGACGTGTGTCGTAGACCTTACCTTCAAACTCTGTACGGCAAAATTGGTCTTCTAATAGCATAGTTCGCTCCTTCTTAATTAACTAGCCTATAGTATACTGCCAAACGGACCAGATGTCAAGTGTCTAAAAACAACACTGGTCTCTATAGGGTTATTGACAAACGAGCCAAATGGTGTTATACTATTAAAACAGTAAGGGGAGCGAAGAAACCCCCAGAGCAGGCCAATAGCGTCGAAGGACTAGAATTCCGGGGTGGACGTGGAGAGTGCCTGAAGGATTCTCGGTTAGTAAACACTTACCAACTTGAGTGTAAGTCAGTGCTCGCTAACTCTTTTGGTCTGTATTTTGAGCAACACTCCCGGACTAGCCCAAACTAGACCGATTCTTACCTATAGCCCTTTGGCTGTGATAAAGGTAATTCCATAAATCTAGCAGCTTCCGATTGATCGTCACAGACTTCAAACTCACATATGCTTAGATCCTCCGAGTACTTGAAGACATGTATATTGCGACTCTGCATCGAGATACTTACATAGACATTAGTGTCAGTATTAGCTATACGGACATGTGCTATAGGAACTATATAGTTAGGTTGCATAGTGAGCACTCCCTTATACTAGTACTTAGCGGTTCCTGCTCCTTTAGGTAGTTAGACGGATTAAAACCGTGGGCTAGTGTGAATACAGTGAACTAGTGTGAACTAGTGTGATAAACCATGATCTAGATTAGGAAAAGTGTGAAAACTCAGGAGAAAAGAGCCCAAACTGTGTGGAATTGTGTGACAAAGTGTGACAAGAATGGGCTAGTGACTCATTATCCTGGTTGGGTCTAGGGTCTACTAGGATATCTAGAATTCTGAACCGTCTGGCAGAGAGGCATAGCTAAAATACATACCCCTAACAGCGGGGCCTACGCTAGCTATCCCCTATACATGTATGCGCCTACAGCGGGGCCTATACTAGTATATACTGACCGATCAATCTAGCCAAATCGCTTGCACAGCCCTAGCATCCGTAGTATAGTTGTCCTATGCGCTTGTTTTCAACCCTTGAACTATCCGTCTTCATAGCTCTAGTCATTGTGATATGCACCGTGGCAGTTGTCTTAATTGATCGATACTCAAGTAAGAAATAAGCATTACGAAGTAACCCAGCTGTAGCCTTACTACAGCGGGGCCTAAGTGTAGAGTAATTATATACTAATTGTGGAGTAATAAACTGTTCCGGCTCAGCGCAGGCGGCGCGAAGCAAAGCCGATAGCGATCATTATTGAGATACTATAAAGATATCATGCACACACTCTATCTCTTACTAACTAAAACGTGCTCACTGTCTGCACACTTACTCATGGTTAGCTATCTTATAGGCAGTGTAGTCATAGTCAATTGGCTAGTCCGACGCCATGGATAACAAGGATTGGTTTTGGCTCATAGTCACATGGCTAGCTATGATATATCTAGCTGTCTGTGTCCTAGAGTGGGTTTTAGTCTAGGCTAGTACTAGTATGACTGCTAGTCTGCAGATAAACACTAGTAAACCCATGATTCGATCCATAGATATACTAGTATTAATACGATTTCTACTACTATGACTTCCAGTAGAATCGCTAGTAAACTTCTGTGTTTAACTGAGTTGTTCACGAGTAATAATTGAGTTTTGGCTTATAACAAAAGTGTCAGCGCCCAACTGCTCAAACTTAACACGTGCTTGCCAATCCAGTGCTCGCATGTAGTCACGATCACCTAGAGAGTAGGCAAATGCTCGCGCCCACTGTTCTGCTTCCTGTTGGCTTGTGAAACTACCAGTCGAGTTACCTTCTAGATTAAATTGACGAATCTCTTGATTAAGTGAGGGTGAATAAGCCCATACTGTCCAAGCTTCTATAAGTTGTGAGTTAGTGTTCATAAGTGTTCAAGTCCTAGTGTTATCATGTATTTATAGTGAGATTCAGTTAATGCCTGGGAGCTGCCGGGGCATGCCTGCACAGGTAGCGAACCAGCGTGATTTATATGATAGTCTAGTTAAACTTGTGTTCTACTAGGGTAAAGGGCCCGACACTAAATGAGTGTGCGTCACCTAGTGCGCTAAAACAGGCTCGAGTGGTAGGAACTCCCTGCTGGCACACTTCTGGTATGTGACCGCAGGCTTCGAGTGTGAGTGCGAGAACTATTATAAAGGCTGGCTTCATGTGAGTATTTAGTAATGGTTAATACTGAGTCGCTCGGATTCCTACCGCTGCCGTTTCACGGCTATAAAATTTTGCGTTCCGCTTCGCGGGTAGGAACCTACCGCGCCGCCACCTTTCAGGCTCTTTTGGCTAATTCCTGCTCTTGACACGCTTTCTAAATTCATGTATAATTGTAGATATATTAGGCAACCTTGAAAGGCCATTATGAGTCAAGCATACAGAGAAATCACAGAGTGGGTAGATGCACCCGACACTATTAATCACACTTATCTGCTAGAGGGCGATCGTATGATTGCCTATATCCGTAGCCAAACTATCGTACCCTTTTACTTTAAAAAGCCCATCACTATATCACGTTCAGGACGCAAGTTTGAACTGGTAGAGCCCAATCCATTTGAGCACGTACCAAGTGTTGTTATTGAGCAACAAAGTGAAGTTCGTGAAATTGAGGGTAGTCGGGGCAATAAGTATTACCTCAATGTAGATGATCGAACCTGTACCTGCCCAGGATACACCTATCGTGGCTCGTGCAAACATGTAAAAGAATTGGAGATCCTATGAGTGAAACTGTACTATGTCGAGATTGTAAACACGCCAAATGGAACCCATTTAGGCTCTACACATGGACCTGTGGGCAGGCCTTGGTGCCAGCCAGAATCAAAATAGATCCAGTTACGGGTCCCACTAGAGAAAAGGCCTACTATAAAGCCTGTACCATTGCTCGCATGAGTGATGAAGCCTGTGGCAAAGAAGGGCGTCTGTGGGCTCCCAAGCACAAAAAGGACCTGTTCAAATTGATCAAGCATGTGGGTTCACTATGAAAAAGATACTAGAACAGATCAAGCGAGCACAGGCCAGCTTGGCTCGTAGGAAAAAGTTTGAAAAAATGAAACAACAGCTGGCTACTCCCGTAGTCAGGAGACCAGCCGCAAAGAGCGTAGCCAAAAGATGAAACCTGAATATCTATACACTATCAAATGGACCCAGCCCTACACAGGGGGTAATCAGTATCTACAGAATCTGTGGAACCTCTATGAAGTCATGCTGGAAAAGCGTATCAGTGAACCGGGTGGTTGCGATCAAGCTGCCAAAGAGATCGAAAGGATCATGAAGCTATGACAAAATGTCGACATGCCAAGTGTAATAAAGAACGCTTTTGGAGATTATGGGCAGTGGGCTACTGCTATGAACATGCTTTTGAACACAGTAAGAAATGTAAAGAACAAGGAGTCTACAGATGATTAAAGGATTTGAACACGTGGGCGATACCCATAAATGTAATGTATGCTCTTGTGAGTTTACAGATGATGAGGGTGGGGTACAGGGCTACTTTGGCATCTTGCCTGTAGCATTCTGCCCAACTTGCTACTCTAGCATGTACGACATGGTACAGCAAGACATGGCTCTAGACGAGGCCTGTGATGACTAGCATCAACATAGCTACCACACCCTGGGTGACCCTACGCAAGGGTGACGTGGGCTTTATGCTAGACAGTGACTATACTCTATGCAGTCGAGCAGGCTTGGAAATCTCAGCACAGTGTCCGCCAGGTATAGCCACAGTGATCGCTGATGCTATGGCTCGGGGGTGGCTGGAGCCTGTTGCACTGGTGCCCAAGACAGACCCTACCCTCATGTGGGACATCCTAAAATCATGAACAAGCAGGTTGAAAAGCTGGCCAACATCTGGGCTAATCGTAGGGGTGTTGCCGATGACCTGGGCACGGTCTATACCTTTAGTGAGCAGGCTCTACAGGTCTTTGCCGAAGCTATAGTTAAAGAGTGTGCCCAAAAGCTAGACGTGTGCAAGATGATGAAACTGGACCCTAACTTTTACGGTGGTATGATTAGGGATCATTTTAAAGATAAAGGAACTAACGATGAATAAATTTAGACAATGGTATTTGACAAACCAAACAGAAATCACTTGGTTTCTAATTGGCTGGCTAGCACTGGCTGCCCTGCATGATTTTGGTCGCGGAGACTGGGCTGGGCTAGCATTGGATTTGTTGTTAATTTGGATCAACTTTGCCCTGAATCGTAGATGAAACACCTAGGCGAATATTTCTTTACAGGCCCTGCAACTTTGATTTCCCACGAGGAAGAAGATCTGTTTGTGGCTCGGCTAGTCGGGGGTATATTTTCAGATCGAAGCGTAAAGAATAAAGCAATGATTGAATGGTGCAGTGATCTATTTGGACCGCCCGGTGTGCTCTTTCGAAGAGTACAGGGCTTGGCCAGATATGAGGGTAGATGGTATCACGATACGGGTGACTACTACTTTACCAATGAACTAGATAGGACGGTATTTTTACTAACATGGGCATAATGAACTATAGTCCAGAATGTGTGGCCAGTATGAAAAAATGGGTAGATGCACAGCAGACTCTATTAGAACAAGAAATGTTAGAAGCCAAAGCTAACGAGATGCAACAGGAAATAGATCGCGAAGTTCTATGGGGCATGCTTGAAGGGCTAGGCTGGACTAGGGTAATGCTGTCTAGATTTGTAGACAATATGCATGCGGTTGATATTGGCTACTGGCTCAAAGACAACTGCAAACATGCCTATGAGCGACACGGGCGTGATTTTATGTTTGAAAGCTCACAGGATGCTAATTGGTTTAAATTAAGGTGGCAGGCATGATTAAAGGACTTATGGGCTCTAATGGTATTATGGTATCTGCAGGCGATAACAGCTTGCCCTATATTAACCAAAACTCTAGTAACCCTATACAGGGCATGATACGTATCTGGGGAACAGACCTGCAGGTGTTTGACGGAACAGCTTGGATACAGATGGCCTCAAGTTATGCAACTGTCAGATTAGATCAAGATGCTCAAGCACTGCTTGAATGGGCTAGACTTGAACGTACTAAACAACGAGTCCGTGAGGATCGAGTACGAAACAATCCTGCACTTAAAATAGCGTTCGATAAGATTAAAAAGGCCGAAGAGAACTTTGATCTATTAGAAAAGTTTGTGCAATTTGACAATGAAGAGTATCCAAAAGGATAGTATGCCAATACCCGGAGAACGAACAGGTGATCTATGGCGCCCAGGTAATCCGCCAAAATGGAAACGCTACTGGACTATAATCCCACGTAGGATAAACGGTCGTTGGTATTGCGGAGACTATGTTTATCGCAAGTTTGTTCTTAGCCCAGGTGGTGGATTTTGGAAGTATGGTGATGAGTTTGATGTATTGAGAGATAGCAAATGATTAGAGTCAGCACCGCAGATCCAGTATTTCAACAAGCATATTTAAATGCTTTCCGTGCCTTGCCAGTTGTAACATTAGAAACACCCAGACAGTATGGTCAACGGTGGCGGGAAGCCTATCGTTGCAGAGTTACACAGGGCGGCCCCGGGTGGCCAATACAAGAATATATATTTGATCGTGATGAAGATTATACTTGGTTTATGTTGAGATGGTCATGAAAACAATTAAATTAACAGTGAGTCAATGGCAACGGATTCGTGA
>TBL_comb48_EPIDRAFT_1000222_pt1 | contig 44781 bp, 35 predicted proteins | sample TroBogEpilimnion_37_FD_10681 | JGI IMG/M metagenome (IMG submission 10681) | reverse complement strand
TGGTGACCGTAGGCGTCACATTTAAACTGATATTGGCTTGCTGAACCGTACTCGTAGGCACACTTCCCACACCCGCCACAAAAGTCGTTCCAGGCACCTGAACGGGAGTCCCTGAAATGATCGAAGCGGTCTGCTTATTGAGTACCACGGTCTTAGGTGCTGCCAGGACCTTGGCTTCCGATTCTGTTTCTGCAAAACTTAAAATCGCATTCAATTGACTCGCTCCCGGAATAAACCCCAACGTGGGAGCAAAAGCCATCGTAGAACCTCCGGCAGAGCTCACCGCACTTCCACCAGAAAAAACTCCAGGAGATCCAAGCAACGGATCCACAGGATTGCCTCCAGAAAAACTGCCCAAAAATCGAGCAGTACCCGCAGACTGCGTACTATAACCCAAGCTTCCTCCGATATTTTTAGAAAAGCCTTCCGTCGCCTCTACGACTTTTGATTCAATCAAGACCTGGGGCGTCTGTGTGTCTAAAATTTCAATGAGCTTTTTGACTTTTTCAAGATTTTCGGCATGATCCTGGACAATCAACGAATTCGTACGAGCATCCGCCTGAACCACCCCAGCCGGACGACTTTTATCCGCACTAGCAGCTACCACAAAAGAACTGACAATTCTGGATAAATCCGACAAATCAGCATAACTAATACTGAAAATACGAGTAACTCGTGGACTTGACGCTTTTACGGCATCACTTGCCATTTTTTGTTCTTGTTTTTCGAGCAGCAAATTTTTCAACGTCATCACCCGAAGCACACTCTCTTTGCGATCAGCCCCTAATTTCATGGAGTCCATAATCACATCCAAAGCCTGATCCCAAGGAACATCCACCAAAGACAAGGTAATTTTTCCCTCAACATCACTTCCAATCATCATATTAAAACCACTTGCTTCCCCAATGAGCCTTAAAACATCAGTCACTTCAGCATCCCGCACTTGAAGTGTAATGGGCTTTCCTGAAAACTTTTTAGTACTTTGCATTTTGACAAAATCATCCAAAGGACTTGAATGTTCCTTCAAAGGTGCGGATGCCACCGATCGATCCAAGACGCCTTCCTTGACTATTTTTTTAGGGACTTTCAAAATTAATTGATTACCTTGAGCAAATACCTCTGCTAACACAGGAAGCTTCAATTTGACGATCACTTGAACAGTCTTGGCATCCATTTGCTTAGCCTCAATCGATTGCACATTTGCTTCAAAAGAAGACGCGTCAATCTTTTGATGACTCGTTTCGTCAAGTATACTATCTGAAAGCTCTAAAAGAACATTATTATCTAAAAAATTCTGTGTTTTGGTAAACTTCAAAGGAGCATCTGCATCTACCGTCACTTCGGCATTTAAATCAGATGCATGAAAATAGATATCTTTGATATGAGTATCTGCCGTAAGAGAGGCTTCAAAAAAAAACAGAATCCATATCCATCTGGGGTTAAAATTCATTTTTTTCAACTCCATTTTTGATTTCTGAATCTTCCTTCTTTTTTTCATTGGCTATTTTAGCTACTGAAAAAACAGATTGCGTCGCCTCTGACAAGGCTAACTCGCTTCGAACAATCTCCCACTCTCCGATAATATTTAAAACCTCTTCTTGAACCACTATTTTCTCTGGAAGAATCTTCAAAAGCACGCCACGATTTTTTCCTATTTTTCCATTTTCTTCTAAAAAATAAGATTTCTTGTCAGGCGTCATAATCATCGCTTTTTTGCTTTTTAAGCCAGTAATAACACCAAGCAATTTCAACTCATTTAATCCATATTTTTGCAATACCATTTCATTCGAAGAACTTACTGTTAATACAGGAGGAGCCCTGAAAGGATCACGCAATAACAAAAAAGGATTCATCCTTTTTCGTAACTCCTCTTTTTTTTCATCAGAAGTCATTTCGTCACCCTTGGCTATTGATCCATACAAAGAAATCAAAAAGATCATCCATTTGATCATAGAATTTCTTCCTTGATAAAGCTTTTCTCAATCCACAGAAAAATTTGGAATCGAACTTAAGTCACTCACACCGTCAGCAGATGATCCACGATAAACATAAGTTTTTACCTTAAGCAGCCCCTCCAGCATAACATATTTCTCAGCATTAGGAACTAAAGAATGCATAGTTAATTCGTGAATCACAATAATTTCAGAAAACTGACTAATTTTTTCCAAAAAAATAACAAACTGATGAAAAACTGCGTTAAAACTTATGGAAAAATACTTTTCAGTATAGTATTCTCTTTCCAGAGTTTCTCCAGGCTTAATGCCTAGCACTTGTATTCCATTTTTTTTTGCCTCTTCTACAATCATTTCTATTTTTTCAGCAATATTTGATTTTTCCGAAAGACTTTCCTTCATTCCTTGAAGCTCTTGCAACAAAGCTTGAAGCTCTATTTTTTTTTCTTGTAATTTCTTAATAAAATCTTGCAATGAGGAAATTTTTTTTCGCGACTGTATAGCCGCTTCATCTGCTGCTTGAATTTGAGTCATTTTATCAAGAAAAGGAGATGCTGAAGCATTAAAAAAAGAATAGTAGTCGTATCCCAAATAGACTAAGAAACCAAAAAACAATAGCCCTACAGGAATTCTGCTTAATATCGAAAATAACTCATCCATAATGATTCCCTATTTTTTAGACGAAACCATAACAAAATGAATGTTTTGTATTTTTTTTTGAGCTTCAACTAACTCTAAATTAGAAAAAAAAGCATCTTTTTTCATTTGTTTCACAAATTCGGCAATAAACTTAAAGTCTAGAGAATCTCCTTGAATAATAAAATCATTCTCCTTCAGAGTGATGGTATCTAGCCATACATTCTTAGGAATAGTATTTGAAACAAAAAGCATCGCATTTAAAACTATATTTTTTTTTGCCATCAAATTTTTGATTGTTTCAAGTTTGATACGAACACTTTTTTCATTATTATCCATCGTATTTTTCATCGCATCAAACTCTCGCGTGGAATCCATCTTATGCTGAATTTTTGATAACTGATTTTTTTTATCATCTAAAACTTGCTGTAGTTTATTCAATTCATTTTCCTTGTACTGATCAAGACCATAAAAAGCACCATAGCCAAGAACTAAAAAATAAAACCATTTTTTTAAAATAGGATGGTTCAAAACAGAAAATTGTATTTTTTCTATCGAGACAACCCGAGAAGAATCACGCTGCACTCGAACATCCTTTTTGATTAAATTAATTTTAATCATTTCCATCCAGCTCGTACAGCAAGTCCAACGGGAATAGCTGCTAAGGAAGCAATTTTATTTAAGTATTCTTGAGTAAAAACTTTAGCATCGTAAGTAACGGTATAAAAAGGATTGATCAATTGAGTCGGCAACCCTAAGGATTCTTCAAAAGACTCCGGCAATCCTTCTAATTTTGAACCCCCTCCTGTCAGCAAGAGGCAAGAAATCTGAGGCCCTACAGAAGAAGCATGGTAAAAATCCAAGGATTTATTAATTTCTATAGAAAAATTTTCTATAGCAACGTTGATGAGATCACTGACTTCTTGAGGAAGAGAACCATCTTGAGATCCCCCCACCTTCAAGGTTTCAGCATCCACATAGGAAAGATTGAGTTTTTGTTTAATTTCTGCCGTCAAATGAGATCCTCCTAAAGGAGTATCTTTTGTAAAAATAGGAATGCCCTCACAAATAACTACCATCTTCATAGAGTTCGCTCCAATATCAACAACGGCAACCGCTTCATGAGATCGAGGAGGATAAATCAATTCGTATAAATGCTGAAGAGCAAAAAAATCAATATCCATAATAGAAACTTTTAACCCAGCTTCTTCAATACATCCTTTGTAACTTTCTAGTGCCGTTTTTTTGACAGCAACCAGCATGATATCTTTTTGAGTTCCTTTTTTTTTCGTAAGAATTTGATAATCCATGACCACTTCATTAACATCAAAAGGAAGGTATTGCTCCGCTTCCCAAAAAATTTGTTCTTGAATTTCTTTTTCATTGTGAATTTCTAATTGAATTTTTTTGACAATGACTGAAGATCCTGAAATAGAAGAACAAACTTGCTTGTTTTTTAATTTCATTTGATTCACTAAGGTCTTAATACTCTCTGTCACTGCGATCGTATTGACAATTTCTCGATCCAAAATGGCGTCTTCAGGTAAATGAACCATCCCAAAGTGCATGAGCTTCCAAAGCTTTCCTGCCCGCTTTAATTCAATGAGCTTCACAGAAGAAGATCCGATACTCAATCCAACAACATGAGAAGGCGCCCAAGAAAATGAACTGATAAAATTTTTCAAAAACCCCATAGTCCTCCCTCAATTTTTACCTGCTGCTTGCAACCTAATCAAAAACCATTTCTGCAGAAGGACCTTGAATGAGTAAAATAGACAATCGATCCAATCGCTGAGATTGTAAATCCCGAACGGGAAGAATAGCAAATCCGACAAGAGGCTGACCTTGAGCATTCCAATGATTGCCCAACCAAGGATCGTAACAAAAATCTGACACAAGCCCTGGAATACCTAAAACCTCCCCTTCTGAAGGATTCAACCAAGTTAAAAGCTCGGAACTTTGCTTAAGTTCCGAAGTCCGAATTTTGACACCTTGAGCATCCGAACAATGCTGAACCTTCTCCACCGTATAAGTAAGACTCTGAGAGTCCGTAAAACGCATCCGATAAACCTCACGATTCACCCGCGCTTCGCGTTTCATCTGATTGATTTGCTCAGCTAAAAGCTCAGCAGCAAATCGACTCTGCCAATGAGGAAACCGATCCATGACCACAGGAACAGCAGAAAAAAAAAATACCAAAAAAACATCGGCCAAAATCCAAAGCAAGCGCTTGCGCTTGAAACGCGCCTCTACTTTTTCCCAAAGCTCGTAATGCTGCCACTTCGTCTGAAATAAACGCTGCTCCTCTAATTCGGCATCATCCATTTCAACCATAAAGATTCTCCAAAAAAATAATACGATAATGCTCCAACAATCAAAAAAGGACCAAAAGGTAAGGCCGTTTGTGTCCAATGCTGTTCTTTTCGAACCAAGGCATACCCCATGCCCACCACACTTCCCAACAAAGAACTCAAAACAATAGTGACAAAAACTCCCTCAGGTCCTAAAAATGTCCCGATCATCGCCAAAAGCTTGATATCGCCTCCTCCTAAACCCGACTGATTGCGAACAACAAAATAAACCCACGCAAGCGCATAAAAAACACAAAAACCCAAAACGGAGCCTAAAAAACAAGGCAACCAACCCCCAGGAATCATCCAGGACGTTCCCATCCCTAAAATCCATCCTACCCAATTGAGCTCATCAGGAATGATACGATGCTCCAAGTCAATGAAAGTAATAGCTAAAAAAAGCACGAGCATGGGCCAAATACGAAACCATAAAAGAGCATTCCAACCCGTATGCAAAAAAGCCAACCAAAAAAACAAGCCACCTAAAATTTCAATCCAGAAATAACGCGATACAATAGGATTCCGACAAAAACGGCACTTGCCTCCCAAAAACAAGTAACTCAAAACAGGGATCTTATCCTTCCACAAAATACTTTTCTGGCATTGGGGACAATAGCTTGGCCGAAAAACGACCGACTGCTTTTGAGGTAATCGAAAAACTAAAACATTGGTAAAACTTCCAAAAATTAAACCCAAAACAACAGAAAAAAAATCTAGCATCAAAGTTCCCGAGATAAAATGACGGCAGAAGCCAACGATAAACTACAACCTACCATGAGAAAAGCGTAGAGAACACTTCCTAAAACCCAAAAAGAAGGCATAGGAAGCTGATAAAAAACACGAGTTCCTAAATGAAAGTACTCAAAATGAGGCAGAACCACCCGCAGCACCTTCCATAACCACTGAGTACCCCCTTGCTCCAAAAAACGAAGCTGAGAATGGGTGTTTCCTAGTGCATAAAAACCTACCGAGAAAATCACACTCAAAGCACTCGTCGTAAACGTTGAGAAAAAAAGAGCAAAACCCGCAAGAATTAAGCTTTCTAAGTATAAAAGACACAAGGCCTGAAAAAAGATACCAGAGATCCAAGGTCCATGAAAAACTAGATTCAAAATACCCATCAAAGTCAAAGCAAGCAAGATCCAGTGAAGACTCAAAATGCCCACCAAGCCAAAATACTTACCTAAAATAAAATGCACACGAGATAAAGGACGGCAAAACACCAAATGAGCCGTTTTTCTTTCCCACTCCCGCCCCAACAAAGAAGCCCCTAAAAGAACCCCCAAAGCACAGCAAGAAAGCGATAAACCTGAGAGCCCAAAATGAAAAACCACCCTCTGCGGTTGAATAAAAGACAAGTGAGAAGCAAAAACGCCCACACTCAAAAGACAAGCTCCACAAAGAAGCACATTATAAAGAACCTTCTCCCTCAAAATCTCCAAAAAAGTCACCTGCGCAATCGCTAAAATTTTCAGCATCCGTTCTCCCCCATGGTCAAACCCTCTTCTCACCTTCTCTAACCAATCTAACCCAAATGAATCCATTATCGCAGGAAGATGAACTTCGAATCCCCCTATACTTGACTTAAAGCATCGGCTACTTTTCTGAGTCTGGATATCTTCTGGTTTCCATCAAACCATACATCATGACACGATCAAAAAATTCAGCAATACACTTTCTTTGCATGAGCTAGAGCAACAAAGTCTTTGTGTCACACATGCAATCTTGATCATTTCTACTCCTCGTCGAACCTCGGTTACTGACTTCAAGCTAGTGCGATAAGTGATTCCAGCAATCCATCAACCCAAAAGGGAAGCCATAGTCTCAACTGTACATGCCTCAAAAATTCACGTAAAAAATACTTCTTGTAAAAAAAATAAAAACTTGATTCAATGAAGCATGTACAAAAATAGATTTTTCTTCAGTCAAAATCTCCTCCAAAAATTATTGCTTCTTTCTGTTTTTCTTGCTTGGAATACCGCTTGGTCCATGAGAAAAGCAAAAAAGCCATTAACACTAGAAATAGTTTACTTTTATGACAAGCATGTCTACAGGCGTATTTTCAAGTACTTGCCATCATCAGATATTATAAGCTTCAGACTAACCGCTAAAGCATCACCTGACGTTTCGGAAGCAGCAGATTTCGTCTGCTCAAGTCGACCATTGTCTCTGAATCAAAGGTATATTTCTGATGAAATTTACTCTAGCATTAAGAAAGGTCATTGCAGAAAGATTGCAGTACTTACAGTTTCTAATTTTTCCAACGCAATGCTGAACCCTCGTATCTTAGAAGAGCTTCCTGACACCCTAGTAGCATTATCTATCGACAGAATGTATGATGAGAATCATTATTTTGATGAGGAATTTTTGGAGGGACTTTTATTGGCTCTATCCGAACTTAAAAATTTGTCAAAGTTAAGTCTTAAAGGACACGGAATCACCGACAATGATGTAAACAAAATCATGAATGTGCTCATGGATAGGGAAACCACCATTGCCAAAACACAAAAAATTACCGACTTAGATCTTTCTTATAATAATATCGGAAAAGATGGAGCCTCTGACATTGCTCAAATGCAAGAGATTCGAAAACTCAATCTCTCACATAATGAAATGAAAAAAAAAGCAGCAGTCTTTATTTCTCAGATGCACAATGTTACCGATTTGAACCTGAGCTTTAATTGCATCACATGTGATGGAGCCGTCACTATTTCTCAAATGAATTCCATTATCCATTTAAATCTTGCGAACAATTGGATCTCTGAGCGTGGAGCTATTGCTATTTCTCAAATGAAGGGAATTGTCGACTTAGATATCTCTCAGAATATTATCGAGGCTAAGGGGCTGACTAAGATTGTTCAAATGCAAGGGATTGTAAAATTAAACATCAGTGAGACTATGCGATCTGTGAATCCCTCCCAACACGAAGCTCAAATCAATGCAGTGAAAGAAATTGCTGGCAAGCAAGAAGTAGTAGAGCTACATCTTGCAAGCACTAATATCCAAGATCACGGAGCCACTGAGATTTCTCAGATACAGGGTCTTCGAACATTAAATCTAGGAAACAGTCTCAACAAAATCACAGCAGATGGAGCATATGCCATTGCTCAAATGCGAGAAATTACCGATTTGAATCTCAGAGAGAATAAAATAGGGGATCTTGGAGCCTTCTATCTTGCTCAAATGAAGGGCGTGATAAGATTGAATCTGAGCTCCAATTTCATCGGAGATGAGGGCGTGAATCACCTTGCTAAAATGCGAAGTATTCAAACCTTGATACTCAGTTCCAATACAATCAATAACAATCATACCGCAATCATTTCTCAAATGAAGCAGATCACCAAGCTTGATCTCAGTGATAATACTATTGACGATAGTGGAGTTTTGAGCATTTTTGAAATGAAAAAAATCATTCAGTTAAATCTTTCGAAAAATTTCATCAGAGATTCTGGAGCTTTGAGTATTGCACAAATGCCCGAGATAAGAGACTTGGATCTGAGAGGAAACAAAATCACAATTACTGGAGCTATTGGGATTGCTGAAGTGCCAAGCATTCACGAATTAAATCTCAGAGGCAATAGAATCAGTCAAGATGAAGCGGCTATCATTTCTCAAATGTTCTGCATTCACATTGATAAAATATGGAATATTTCAGACCGATATGACTATTTTTCGATTCAAAATGAAAATGAAAATAGCGATGATGATGAAAATCAAAGCGATCACTCACGTGAGTATAAAGAGCTTTAGCAAACTCAAGTCGTAGACTTAAATTTGAAAGATGACTTCTGAACGCGAACGAGTTCCTCCTCACTGCAAGACATGCACGAAGAAAAGTCATCTTTTAAAATAAATGCAGTGCTATCATTTTATCAAAAAAAGGCATGATGTCCTTATTAGCTAAAAAGTGGAGCACTCCTTTAGAACGTGCATTAACGACGTTGATATCAACTAAGTGTAGTGAATAGAAAGCCTGAAGTAGATCAATAAAATTTAAGATCCTCGCCCTGAATCAAAAATCGGTCCAAGATACTACGGTAGACACCATTGAGATACAAACTCGAGTTTCAAGTTTTTTTGTAACTATTTGATTTTAAAGGGATTAAGTAAAATGCTGAGTTTTAAAAAAATCAATAATTTCAATATGTTGCATAAATTTCAGGAAAAAACTTGAAACTCGAGTACAAATCCAATTCTTGAGTCTTAATCACCAAAAAAGCTTCTAGCAATTTAAAATTTTATCTTTAAACTTCATCAAACTTGACTTATCCTTTTGCTGAAGTTATAATACCCAATTATGGCCTCAGTCCACAAACTCTTACTATGTATTTCGATCGTTCCTCTGACTTCTGGTTGCCCTAGACCGTTGGACTCCCCTCCTCCTAGTCTTGCTGAAAAACTCGAGAGAAGCTTAGATCAACGCCTAAGATCTCTAGTTTTTGATTGGAAGGATATTTCTTTTTCCAGTACAAGCGGCGACAAGCATACAGCCCTTGAAAGTAATCTTATTAAATGTATTTTAGAGAAAAGCGGTAGATTATATGGCGAAAAAGCTGAATATGATAATAAAAATGATTCCATTCACTTGCAATGCGCTTCACTAGGTCCGGATGACAGTCAATTAGGTCTTGAATTATCCGCCCTTGAAAGTAATCACATCAATAATCCAATCTATATGCAAGAAAAAATGCGAACCCTAGATAAGTCAGAAGGTTTTCGATATGCTTTTTTAGATTCTAACATAGATTCTTGTCATATAAGGAACATCTCTTTTTTTGCTAAGATTTCATCCATTCCTCATGGATACATCGTTAGGTTCAAAATCAATTCAAAAAAAGAACTACACAAGCGTTTGAATGAGTTGGCTTTGACATGGAAGAAACTTCCATTGGACCCTTGGCAATACCATGACTTTACTATTCGCCTTGAGAAAAAGAGCGGATTTTCACTCAATGAGTTCTCTGAAAATAAGGAAGAATGGTATCAAGCAGAGCTAAGCGATACCGATACTTTATTATTTAAAGATTTATTCGATCTTGCCTTAGATACGAAGAAAATCTCCCGTTCAGGACCATCGTATGAATTGATCAATTCTGATTTTTTTAAAAAAATATTTGATACTATCGATAAAAAGCAGGATGGAACATTTTTACACTCGTTTGATTTTTCCTCCAAAGAAATACTTCCACCCCTTTACCGGATCAAAATCGATTCAAAGCAATCCGAAACACCCTCTGATAATAGTAAGGATAAGAGATATCTTTGGCGTTCAACACTTCTTAAAGTTTATGATAATAATAGGAGTAATATAGCGAAACCTGATTCTATGGAAGAATTGAATCAGCAGCTGCAATCTTTAACTTTGAATTGGAAACGTACGAAGTCTGATCCTTATGAAAGATTTTTCACTCAACAATTAAGCAATGATTTATACGAAACCAAGGATAATACTATTTACGAAAAATATATTCAAATCCAAACTGTCGAACTCAATGCTAATGCGATGCAAGTGATGCAAAATTTATGGAACCTGTTACCTCCTGATAATAGAGGTACTTTTTTCCAAGAAAAAATGAAGCCTATAGATCAATGCGCTAGTTTTCGGTATGTCCTTTTTCCAAATAAACTTTTTAGATTCAGAAAAAATCCAATAAACATAGATGAATTAAATTGGGGTGACTTGACCTGGGAGCAGTGTCTTTTTGAAAAGGTATCAGATCCATTAAAATATCTAACTTTATCAATCAATTTTAATAGTGCAATGGAAAATTTTTATCCTGAAACCACTAATGACGAAAGAACACCCCTACCAGAAGGGCTCCAACAAGCGGATTTAACTTCCAAATCATTCATCATAGATTTATTTGATTTTGCTTTAGATGAAAAGGCAATCGAAGATCATCTATTAGGAATTAAAATAAAATCAGCTGACTTCTTTCAAAAAGTTTTTAATAAAATAACGATAGATAATGAAACGACGAAGTATCGGTACTTTTTTAACCTTTCTGATCTTGATGACCAAAAATTGCCCAAGTTTCTTTACAGGTATCCACTCGAAGACAAAAAAGACCCCTAAGACTCATACTCGACAGCCCTCCTCAAATCCACTGACCGGCTGAATGGAAAGAACCTGTGCTCCTTGGTCCAGCAGCCAAGGCAAAGCCTCATCCAACGCTTTTTGATCTGCAACCATGACTTTATGCCGATCAAAAACTTGGGTTTGCATTTCAAAAACCCGATGATGTAAAGCCTTCTGAGAAGGCATTCTAAAAATGATCTCAATTCCCAAAAAAGAAGCCTCAAGAACACTTGATTGCTTCAGCAACTTCCCCTTTTGAATCCATGCAAGTCGATCGCAGACAGATTGCACATCAATCCAATTGTGAGAACTGAAAAAAACAGTTCCTCCTTCTTTTGCAAAATGCACGAGAATTTCCTGAAGCTTATGCCTTCCTAAAGGGTCTAAACCACTCATGGGTTCATCAAGCACCAGCAGAGAAGGGCGATGGATGAGAGCCTGCGCAATACCAATGCGTTGAAGCATCCCCTTAGAGTAGCGCTTGAGTTCTAAAAACCTTGCTTCTTGCATTTCTACTTGCTGTAAAACTTCCGGAATTCTTTCCTCAATCTCAGAAGCCTGCATGCCTGCAAGACGTCCGTAGTAACGTAAAAACCTATCTGCTGTCAAAAACTCATGAAAATAAGGCCTCTCAGGTAAATAACCTACCTGCTTTTTCGCTTCTTTTTGGCATGCCTGCCAATGACCTACCCGAATCAACCCTTGCTTAGGCTTGCATAAACCCACCATTAAATGAATTAAAGTGGTTTTTCCTGCCCCATTAGGACCTAAAAGTCCAAAAATAGAACCTTGCGTTACCTGAAAACTAATCTCTTTGAGCACTTCAAAAGGCCTCATCCAAAACCCCTGACGAAACCATTGATGCACTGCTTGAACCTCTAACGCAATCATTTGCCCTCCCTGATCTTCCACAAAGGAGCCACCGGCGCGACACAGCTACGAGGAGCTAAGCCAACTCTTGGCCAAATGTGAACATCCTTACGATCCAAAACCCAAGAACTTTTTTGAGCCTTACAAAAAGCATCTAAGCGATCCTGGTTCCAAACAGACAAAGCAATACCCCAGTAAGGCGATCCCTCAGGTGCACAACTTAAAAGAACCACCTCATCCGTCTTACGAAGGGGATGCTCTAAGACTATGAGCGTCGTCATCAAGCCCATGCCTGTACTCTCTGCCGTTGACTGAAAATAGGGCTTTCCATTCATCCAGATTCTCACGGAAGGTCCTCCCCCCCATCCCAGAAAAGTACCACCCCAATGCTGATCGTGAAACTCAGGCTTAAGCCACAAGCAACGTAGCCCTTGCTTATCTTGAAACTGCTTTTTTAAATCCCAATAACTTGTTTCTAAATGCTTCTGACCATCCCCACCCATCCCACCAGGATGCATCTGCTTCACTTCAGAAATCGAGAATCCCTGAATCAATCTCCCTTCGTAACTTCGAATAAAAGGATCTTCTGGTAAATCTCCCTTTTCATCAAAATCAGGAAGCTCAAAAGCCTCCACACCCCCCTCGTTCTGAGAAACATGAAGTATTTTCACCCGAGGATCTCTCTTGAGCAATTGATTCACTTGAGGCAAATGACAAAAAACGTACTTAGCCTCAAAAACACGACGGATCCCACTGGCAAGATCGACAACCGAACCTTCCAAGATATGAGCCTGATAATCGTATAAAACCTGTGATTGCAATCTTAAAAAACTAGGATCTAAAAGATCTAAAAATTTCAAATCGGGTCTCGAATAGTACAAATACGGAGCAATATCCCAGCTACAATTGTAAACCATCTTCTGAGTAGGAGGAAAAACTCGGGCAACCTCTAAAGCGTCTTGCATAAAATCAAAAGACTTAGGCAAAAAACGTTCACGAATGGCATAAACACTCGGAACCTGCATCGCCAAAACAAGACCTAAAAAAAGAAAAGTTTTTTTTGAAAGAGTTCCCAGTGGAAAATGAGCAAAACTTAAAATACTTAAAGGCACGTAAAATTCAAGACTTCTGGGACTTCGAAACAACAAACCCAAAAAAAGCAAGTGAAGTAGTTTCATAAAACCCAACCTTTCTTCCTCCAAACGCTCTTTTTCTTCGAGACGAGTCATCATGATGCCCAAACTCAATGCTAAAAAAATACCCAATTGGCTTAAGAAATAATCGGTACTCCACGGATAAAGCTCCTGACCATGTGCTATTTTTGCTATTTTCAAACCATTCCAAGCAATTTGAAGATGCTGCCAGCCCATCACTAAAGGCCCTGGAAAACACGGATGGATCAAAATGCCCACCACTAGCCCTGCTAAGTAAAAAAAAATCGTTTTTTTCTCAGAAAAAACGATCCAAGCACAACCTACTAGCGCCAGAGGTACTTGAAAAGCATGGTAACTCAGAGAAAAAAGAAGCCCAAATCCAAAAGCCCTCCATCTCCAAAACTGCATCAAAGCTGAAACAGATCCCACCACAACAAGAATCGCCAAAGTATGAGGCCTGAGCATGAGAAAACGATCTAAAAAATAGCTACTTACTAATAACAAGCAAAGACCTAAACCCGCTTCCCCAGGAGACTTTCTTCGCAATAAAGCTGCATGCAATAAAAAAATAGTCAGTACCGCAAAAAAAAAGCCCACCCAAGCAACGGCTCTCTCCCCTGCTAAACGATAAAAAAAAGCAGCAACCCAATGAAATAAATATTCTTTTTCTGGAAAAAACTGATCCCAACCAATGCCTACTGCCTGAGGAAAAACAGGCCTCCTCCCCCACAAAGGGTAGGTTTTTGAGATTCCCACATGGTAAAAATAATCCGGATCAAAACGAAGATTTTTGATACTGAATCCATGGATCAAGCCCAAAGCAACAGACACCCCCAAAGCAGGAAACCATTTCGATAGAATCATGGATTGACTCTTATAAAAAATCCCCTGAGAAAGCAATCCCTGAAAAATCCTTGCCTTAAGAAATTTTAAAGTTTAAAAAGAGCTTTCATGAAAATTTCGGATCTAGAAAGCTTTGAACCTTTTTTACCTCAAGGAGCTGTAGTCATGATCTCTTCTAAGCAACATCAACTCAAAGCACTTTATCGGCGTTTTGAACATTGCCAAAACTGCAGTTTAGGGACTCAGCGTCAGAATCTGGTTTTTGGAGAAGGAAATCCTGAATCAAAAGTCATCTTCATCGGAGAAGGTCCTGGAGAAGAAGAAGACCTCCAGGGTCGTCCTTTTGTGGGTCGAGCCGGAAAACTCTTAGACCGCATGCTTGTTGCTATCGGATTAGACCGCTCAGACATTTATATCGCTAATACCGTCAAATGTAGACCACCAAACAACCGCGTTCCAGCACCCGAAGAACTCAACGCATGCTCCCCTCTTTTACAAGAGCAAATCAGTATCATTGAGCCCAAGTTCCTATTTACTCTAGGAAAAACGGCAACCCACAGTCTCCTGCCTCTACAGGACCCCATCAGTCAGATGCGAGGAAACTGGTACGACTACCCACCGATTCCAGAAATCAAACTACTGCCCAGTTTTCATCCTGCTTACCTTCTCAGAAACCCAAGTGCTAAGAAAGCAGCCTGGCATGACCTGCAACTGCTTGCTGCTGAATTAGGGAATCCTCAAAAAAAACCCTCACACTTGTGACTTGTCTTGCTCACCCTAGAACCATAAAAACAGGATCAAAACCACTTTCCCAAAATTAAATCCATAAAATTCCCTGAAACACAGTCCCTGCACCGAAACTGCCAGAAGGGTGCTGAAGTGATGCGTGATTTGCTGAAGAACCTTCCTCTCTTTCTTCAATGTCAGAAAAAAATCCCGCTCTTTAGCTATGATAGCACATCAAAAAGCCTATTAGATTCCTTCACATGTAGCTTACAAACAGGCTTATCCTGTATTTTTTTATTCCAAGAATGGCAAGACCTCAGAAAAACCATCCCCTGGTTTTTTCAAGATCCTTTTTGAACTCATGTAAGGCACAAAAGTCACCCATCAATCGTCAAAAAAGAGGAAAGAATGCACGAAGGGGAAGTTTTACAAAAAAACTCACAAAAACCATTCGGTCTAAGAGAAAAATATAGAAAACTCCAAAGAAACTTCGAAAGTAACGATTGTTTTAGAAAAAAAACTCGTCAAAATCTACCAGTTACATAAAAAATTGACAAATGGAATTGAAAAACGAGCTATTTTTCGAATGAGCCAGGAACAGTTATACCCACTATCAAAAAGACTCATTCGTAAACAAACCTTGTAACAAGCGAAAATTGTATCCAAGCCAAGAAACCCTAGATTAGATCATCATATCAATCAATAAAATTCATCATATACTCGATACTGTATTCGTCATCGAACAAGAGGAATCAATCGTGCAACTATGATAGTTTGAGGTTTTTGAAATATTTCCAGCATGACCTGCTATTAATAGCATTGGTCACATTTGCTGAAACAGGAAGATTGGTGCTATTTCCAGCAGTAGTTGCTGGCACATTCATCCTCAAAACCACATTCCAAGTAGTCCCAGTAGCGATGCTACAAGTGCTTCGAAGTTGCGCTGGTATAAGCTGAAAAAATAAGACAAGTATTGGTCCTCAGGGACCGCAAGTAGCAGCAACCTCTATAGCACTAAAACTCACCGTATAATACTTAGCAAAAGGATTAGTAAGTGCATAGCTAATATTTGCTAAAAAAAGAAAAAAAGTAGACTGATCTACGGAAAAATCATTTTCTTCGGTAGAAATACTAGAAAGAGTAACTTTCGCTTCTACTTGTCGTACTCGAGTCTGGTACTTTTGATAGCTTGGAACCGCAATGGATGTCAAAATACCAATGATAGCAACTACCACCATGAGCTCTACTAACGAAAAAGCTTCTTCTAAAAAAAATAGTATCTTATTCAATTCCTGAATTAATTTATGGAAAAAATAAAATATTCTTGATTTAAGTAAATTTAAAATAAAGCTAAATGAATAATAAATTCTTGAAACAGTACTTACATCAACGGAAAACTGCGAACATCAAATTTTTTAGAATAAAATTCAGTCAAATTTAAATACCTGAAGCATTATTCATCATAGTATTTGACGAATCAATACTCCAAAAATCATATCCACTATTTCTTGAAATATTTCCAGCAGCACCAGCTACAAAATTAGTAGCATTAGCCACAGTTGACAGAGGCATAATAGTTGCACCAGTTGCGGCAGGGGTTGTTGGAGCATTCATCCTCAAAGATGCATTCCAATAAGTAACACCATTAGCAATGATACAAGTGAGCGGAGTTGAAGTGGTATAACCTGAAAAAGCAGCGCAAGAATTAGTACCTGAGGGACCACAAGTAGTAGGAATCGTCACCATTGCAGAAAAACCCACCGCATAATACATGGCAGCAGGATTAGTAGGTGCATAGCCAATGTTTGCTAAACAAAAAGAAAAAGTAGACTGATCTACCGAAAAAGAATTTTCTGCTGTATAAATATTTGCAAGATTTGCCTTCGCTTCTACCTGACGAGCTCGACTTTGGTACTTTTGATAGCTTGGAACCGCAATGGATGTCAAAATACCAATGATAGCAACTACCACCATGAGCTCTACTAACGAAAAAGCTTCTTCTAGAAAAAATACATATCTATTTTTTTTGAAAAAAATTTTAAACAAAAAATAGCACCGCCTTAAAAATTAAATTAATTTAAATACCTGAAATAGTATTCACCATAGTATTTGAAGAATCAATAGTCCAAATATCATATACACTGGATCTTGAAATATTCCCAGCAGCACCAGCTACAAAATTAGTAGAATTAGTCACATTTGCTGAAATCGGAAGATTGGTACTAGCACCAGCAGCAGTTCCTGGAGCATTCACCCGCAAAGATGCATTCCAATAACTGCTAGCAGAACCAATAATGCAACTGACCAAAGTTGATGTATAACCTGAATAACCAAGACAACTACTGTTTCCCAGAGGACCACAAGTAGCAGCAGCCGCTGTCGCATTAAACCCCACCGCATAATACATAGCATTAGTGCTAGTAGGCGCATAACCAATGTTTGCTAGACAAAGAGAAAAAGTAGACTGATCCACTGAAAAAGAATTTTCTGCTGTATAAATATTCGCAAGATTGGCTTTTGCTTCTATCTGACGCGCTCGAGCCTGATACTTTTGATAGCTTGGAACCGCAATGGACGTCAAAATACCAATGATAGCAACCACTACCATGAGCTCTACTAACGAAAAAGCTTCATTTTTCAAGAAGTATGAAAAAACTTTTTTCCATGAACCCATAATTAAATACATTTCATTGCGTCCTTCCAGATCTAATAGTACTCTAAAACAAAAAAATAGGGAAAAATAGTCTATAAACCAAAAACAGATTGATAAAAAGTTGTCGTCTGAACTTTTCCGTAAGCATCAATTTTCCAAAAACCACCCCAAGGATCTCGATAAGATAAATGATTCTTTTGTAAAAAATGTTTCCAATCTTGTTCAGCCGTACTTTTTGTTCTTTGATTCGAACGAAACTGATCAAAAGCATACTGCATTTTAAATAGTTCATACTGCACGACAAGATGATCTAATCGCTTCAAAAGATTAATTTTTAATTTTTCGTCAGTCGCCCCTGAAATCATAAATTTTAAAAGACTCAATCCCACTTGATAAACACCTTCTTTCTTCGTAAATTTTTCTTTCAAATTTTTTAAATAAACGGGAGCATCAGCATATTCAGACGCTTTCTCAAAAAAGAAAGCCGCATCACGCATTTTATCAAATAAAAAAAGATAAACATAACCTAAAAGCATAGGAACATTCCAAGCTCTCGACCAAAAACGCTCTTGAAACTCTAAAGGATAATCTTTCCAGTGCTCATTGAGAAACTTTTGACCCTGCAATAAAAGATCGCGGGCTCCCTGAGCATCCTTTCGTACAATAGCCAATAAATTACCGCCTGCTTGATATACCTCAAAATAAGCGGGATCCAAACTTGCAATCAAAAACAATCGATAATAAAGACTCGAATAAGCATTCGTAACACGAGAAACTTCAGCGTCTTGCATCGCTGACAAAAACCAAGCATCTAAAAGAGCAGGCAAATGTCCCGCTGCCATCACTGCGATAGCCTCAGGACGTATCTTTAAAAAAGCAGAAACAGATTCCTGGGATTCTAATAAAAAAGGGGGCTCCAAAAAAGCCTTAAAACTCCAAGAAAGAATCAAAAAAGAATTAGCTAAAATAAAAAGTTTAATGAATTCCATGTTTTTTTAAAAGCTGATTGAAGCTACGAAGACCCAGCCCAAGCAACTTCGCTGCCTCTTTATGAGCCTGAGAACTCTGTTTTAATGCAGCAATCAAATAAATTTTTTCTGCTTCATGAAGTATTTTTTCTAAATCAATTTTTCCTCGAGAAAAATTAGGAGCAGGTAAGTTGATCACTTCTAAATGTGTTTTTTTTTCTGAAGCTTCTTGTTCGATCAAATTCAAAAAACAACTTAAGGTAATAGAATTCGTATTCTCGACTGTCACGGCTCTTTCGATACAATTTTCAAGTTCTCTGACATTTCCAGGCCATGAATGATTTTCTAAAACTTTTATAGCTTCTTGCTCAAAGCCTAAGAAATTTTTTCCTGCTTTTTTAGAAAAACGCTTTAAAAAATTTTCGGCAAGTAATTTAATGTCACTTTTTCGTTCTCGCAAAGACGGCGTTTTAATCAAAATAACATTTAAACGATAATACAAATCCTCTCGAAACATTCCATTTTTTACCTCTTTTTCTAAATTGCGGTTGGTTGCTGCAATCACTCGAACATCCACATGAATGTCACTGATACCTCCTACTCTACGAAAGATCCTTTCTTGAAGTGCTCTCAAAAGCTTCACTTGCATAGTCAACGAAAGCTCACCTACTTCATCTAAAAACAATGTTCCATGATTTGCCATGTCAAAAAGACCAATTTTATTGTTCAAAGCTCCGGTAAAACTTCCTTTTTCATAACCAAAAAGCTCTGCTTCCATAAGATTTTCAGAAATTGCACCACAATTTACAGGAATAAACGGCTGATCTGCAAAAGGAGCATTTTCGTGAATCATTCGTGCTACCAATTCTTTTCCTGTACCACTTTCACCTAAAATCAAAACATTCGCTTTTGAATTGGCAACTTTATGAATAAAGCTCAAAAGTTCAAGCACACAAGGAGAATTCCCGAAAAATGTACTCTTTTCATTTTTCACCTCAATTTCCACCTCCTGCAAATTTAAAAATAGGCAAATACATAGCAATCATAATACCCCCAACTAATGTACCTAAGAATACAATCACAAGAGGCTCAATCAAACGACTGATACCTGAAATTAAAATAGCCACTTCTTCTTCATAAAAATCAGCAATTTTTTCAAGCATCTTATCCAAATTTCCTGTTGATTCTCCCACACGTATCATATGAGTAACCATTTTTGGAAAAACCACAATAGTTTCCATGACACTTCCCAAACTTTTGCCTGATTCCACTTGACTTCGTATGTTTGAAACAGCCTCTTCTAAGACTATTTGATCCATTGTCACCTTACAAATATCAATTGAGTCAATAATATTTACTCCAGAAACAAGCAGTGTTTGCATCGTTCGAGCAAACCGTGCAACAGAAGCTTTCTGTACCATGGTTCCAAAAAAAGGTAATCGAAAAACAATACGATCTAAGAATGCTTTTCCTTCTTCAGACTTTAAGTAACGATAAACAAAAAAAGACAAAAATGAGAAAAGAATAAAAATAATACCAATATTTCTAATTAAGAAATGAGAAGCATCAATAAGTATCTGAGTCGGCAAAGGCAAAGACTCGCCTTGTCCCTGTAACATAGATTCAAATTTTGGAATCACAAAAACAAGCATACAAGTTACAACTGCAATTCCAATAACAGTTACAATAATAGGATACATCATCGCACTTTTGATCATCTTTTTAGTTTTTTCTGCTGTCTCAAGGTAAGAAGAGACTCTTTTTAACATGCCATCCATTCCTCCAGAAGATTCCCCTGCACGAATCAAGGCTACATAAATTTTTGGAAAAACATGAGAATAGACAGTTAATGCTTCCCAAAAATACGATCCTTGAGAAACTTTTTCATGAATTCCACGAATGATCATTTTAAAAATGGCGTGATGTGTTTGATCGATAAGAACCTCTAATCCTTGAATCAAAGGAACTCCAGCGCTAATTAAAACTTGAAGTTGACGTGTAAAAACCAAAAGCACCTGAGAAGGAACGCTCACCTTACTCAAATGAGAAGCACTTTTTGTCTTCTCTATTTTTTTAGGCCTAATTCTTTGCTGTCTTAAATATAAACGAAGATCGTTCTCGTTGGAAAATTCGATCACTCCAGAAACAGTTTTTCCTTGCTGATTAACACCTTCATAACTGTACTTCGTCAATTAAAGTTCCTCATACGCGCGATTTTGCATCCGGTATCCCATTCATTAGTCTGCTGAGCTCTTCAGGAAAAGGACTATATTCTAAAGCATCTGATTTAGATAACGCTCCATTTCTTACAAAGTTGACTAAAGACTGATTCATTGTTTGCATCCCCGTTTCATCTTGTCCTGATTGCATAGCAGAATAAATTTGATGAATTTTATCTTCTCGAATCAAACTTCGGATTGCTTGATTAGCAATCATGAGTTCATGAACCATTACTCTTCCAGGTTGATTAGATTTAGGAATGAGCATCTGCGATAAAACAGCCATTAAGGTAAAAGCAAGAACTGATCGGACCTGAGCTTGCTGATGAGGAGAAAAAGAATTAATTAAACGATTAACAGATTGAGCTGCTCCATTAGTATGTAAAGTTCCAAAAACTAAATGTCCCGTCTCTGCCATAGTCAATGCCGCTTCTATTGTTTCTGAATCACGAAGCTCTCCTACCATAATAAAATCGGGATCTTGTCTAAGAATACGTTTAAGCGCATTTTTAAATTCTCGAATATCTGATCCCACCTCGCGCTGATTAATAATACAATTCTTATGAGTATGAATAAACTCAACAGGATCTTCTATCGTGATTAAATGACCACATTCTTCTCGATTCAAAAAATCAAGAATTGCGGCTAAAGAAGTTGTTTTTCCACTTCCTGTAGGTCCTGTCACTAAAATTAAACCATTGGGTTTTCGAACGATTTTTTTTAAAACTTGAGGTAATTTTAATTGATCAAAATCAGGTATTCCTAAAGGAATTTTTCTAAAAACTCCAGCAATCATTCCCCTCTGCACAAAAAAGTTACCTCGAAATCGAGCAAGATCTTTAATTCCAAAAGAAAAGTCAATTTCTAAATTCTTCTCAAATTCATTTTTTTGAGCTTCAGAAAGTACAGAATAACATATCTCCTTGGTATCAGAATCCGTCAAAATATCAGATTTAATTTTGAGAATTTTTCCATGAATTCTTAATTCAGGTGGAACTCCCACCGTCAAATGTAAGTCAGAAGCATCTTGATCTACCATCGTTTTCAATAAAGTGGGAAGTCCAATTTTTGCCATCACCCCTCCAAAGTAGCAGATAAAGCTTCTTCAAAAGTCGTTTTACCTTCGATGACTTTAGAAAAAGCTGACATTCGTAATGTTTTCATCTTATCTTCCATTGCTTGTTTTTTAATCTGAGCAATAGATGCACCCTTCAAAAGCATTTCTTTAATAGTTCCTGTTAAATAAAGAACTTCGTAAATAGCTACTCTTCCTTTATAGCCAGTTTTATTGCATCTCAAACAACCTGTCCCCTTAAAAGCTTGAGGAATTTTTTCTTTCACATTAAAACCTAATTCTATCCATTTTTCTTCTGGAATGACTTCTGGAACTCGACAAAATTCACAAATAGTTCTCAAAAGTCTTTGAGCAACAATAGTATTAACAGAAGCTACTACTAAAAAAGGCTCCACTCCCATATTGATTAATCGAGTCAAGGCGCTCGGAGCGTCATTCGTATGCAACGTAGAAAGCACTAAATGTCCCGTTAAGGCTGCTTGAATAGCTACTTCCGCTGTTTCATAATCTCGAATCTCACCTACCAAAATGACATCAGGATCTTGTCTTAAAAAAGCACGTAAAACATTTGCAAAAGTAAGACCTACTTCTTTATGAATTTGAACCTGGTTAATCCCTTCTAAATTATATTCAACAGGGTCTTCTGCGGTTGAAAGGTTTTCAGAAACATGATTGAGATCATAAAGTGCAGAATATAAAGTAGTCGTTTTTCCACTACCCGTAGGTCCTGTCACTAAAACTAATCCATTAGGAGAATAAATACCTTTTTTAAAAAGATCTAATTGATCTTGTTCGAATCCTAATTTTTTTAAATCAAGCTGTAGATTACTTTTAGAAAGAAGTCTTAAAACAAGCTTCTCTCCGAATAAAGTAGGCATACTATTGACACGAAAATCAACTTCCATATTATTCATTTTTAGCTTTATTCTTCCGTCTTGAGGGACACGACTTTCAGCAATATCCATACGTGACATAATTTTTAATCGACTAACTACTGATCTCTTCATTTCTGATGGAATATCAGTAATCTCCATTAAGTTTCCATCAATTCGCATTCGTACCCGAAATCTTTTTTCGTAAGGTTCAACATGAATATCACTTGCCATACGCTTGATAGATTCACTCAAAATACTATTAACAAGTTGAATCACAGGAGCATCCTGCGCTGCCATTCCCGAATCAATTTCATGAATTTGAACTAACTCTAAAGAAGAAGAATCACCTTCTTTTTTATTTTCTTTTTTAAAAGTCTCAAAAGCTGCTCCAAAATAAGCGGCTCCTCCACTATAATACTTTGCAAGTGCACCATCAAACGAGGAAACAGAAGTTAAAAGAACCTCAATATTCATCTTAGTTAAATACTTAATTTCTTCTACAGAAGAAATGACTGTCGGATCCCAAATAGCAAGTACTAATGTCCCTTGACTCACTTTTACTGGAATAATATGACGCTTTTTCGCAATTTCAGGAGCTATTCTTTGAATAGCATCGGCAGAAATCTCAATTTTTGAAATATTAATGCTAGGTAACCCAAATCTTTGACTTAAATGAGACAAAAGCTTATCTTCACTAAAATACTTTTTTTCAAGAAAATAACGAATATAACTCTTACCGCCTTTAGCTGCTTCCACACCTTCTGCATGCTGCAAAGCAGTAATGAGTTGATCTTTTAGCAATAAATCAGCAAGTTGACGCGACATAATCTCTTTTCCTGAAATTTTAATACTTTATTTAATTGTTATTGGCAACCAATTTTCGTAATAGAAGCACAAAAAGGTGTCGGGGTATCATAGGAACAATATGATCCGACATAACTTGACATATAACAGGTACAACACTCTTGATTCTGATTGCTGAAGCCATAACCATAAGCCGTACAATTTCCGGCATCGCAAGTTACATAGTTTCCCCAACTATCAGTCCCTCCACTTACCCAATTACTACAACTAGTATTGCTTGATGTTTCCAACCAATTTTTTCCATTAGTTATGTATGGTGTAAATCCACTTGGACAGGAACTTCCATTAAAGATACACATCATGCTTCCTGTATAATTATAATTAACAGAACCTCCCAGTGAACTACATCTCGTAGCGTTATTTATAACAGAAGAATAACTTGCTATTGTACTAGAATTAGTGCTTATGCTTGTTGATTGATTCGAAAGTGTAATTCCATTAGAATTGATAATAGAATTATTGCCCGCTACTAATCCTGATTTATAGGCTGCTGTTCCCGAAATCGTGTTTATCGTAGTTGACTGACTTGCTATCGTACTTGCATTAGTCATCATCGTATTTGACTGACTTGCTATCGTATTTGTATTATCAATTATTGCACCTGATTGATTAGAGATCGTTGTAGATTGATTCCCAATCATTGTAGATTGACTGCCAATTGTTGTAGATTGACTCGCGATCGTTGTAGATTCACTCGCTACAGTACTATACAACCCTGAATTCGTAGAAATCCAAGTTCCATTACATACATAGGTGCTCCATCCATAAGCAGTACTTGCTTGACCAATCGCTCCTTGTGGAGAACAAGAACCTCCTTCAGTAACGCTTGAATTTGCTGGAAGAGTCCATTGATTACCATTGCATTCATAAATTGCTCCTGAACTATCTTGACCTAAAGAACCTAAGTATGAACAAGAACCACCTAAAGTAGCAGTTAAAGTAACCGTAGGAATAGATGCACAAGTCGTTGTTCCAGCTGTTCCTCCTAAAAAATTACAAAAACCACTATTACTCAACAACACAGGGCTCATAGGTACCGAATATGTAATATTCGGAGAAGTATAAGCCTGAATTCCGTAATTATTAATAATTGCTATGCTTGGAGTAATAGAAAAACCAACGCTAATCTGACTAGGCGGTATATTTCCAGAATAAGATACCGACACTGAGTAATAATAAGTGATGTTAGGCTGAGTATTATAAGCGTTTCCTTGCATGTCATAGTAATTTGAGATTTGATTATTTGTTTGATCATACAGTGTAAGTCCCGTTGAGGCTACAGGACATGTCACAGACCCATTCACATTTACTGGGACATTTGTCGTTAAAACACTACATGCATTCGATGCCCAAGCACAAAAAACTTTTTGTGTTCCACTTAAATAGGTCGTGGGACCCATCACCCATTGATTACAATTTGTTTGATTTCGACCAACACAATCATTACCAGATCCACAAAAATTAAGCAAACTACTTACCATAGCAGTAGTCGTACCACAAGAACTCCTATTACCTACACAAGCAAAAAGATTAGCCTGATTTCCGGCACTCATCAAAATTACATTAGGATCATTGATCAAATTAGTGAACCTTACGATTAATTGATTTCTTAGATTTGTCAAATTTATCTTACCCTGATTTTTTTGAGAATACTTTAACATCGTAATGCTTCCTAAAATAAGAACAGTCATGATTCCTGTAACAATCATTGTTTCAATTAAAGAAAATCCATTTTTACTCCTAAAAAAATTTTTTAACATCTTTCATTTTATAGTCGCTATTTTTCTAATCTTCATTTTTCTAAACATGATCTTATGATCATGAAACAACAAGCACCAGACATTAAGCGTATACTCAGCTGACAAAAAAATCGCACACGACAATGTTCATAATAAAATTAATGGTTTATCAAAAAAACTCAAATTTATACTGATCGATTATAGTGCCTTAGATCTTATAATTGATTGATGACAACTGGATTAACCACAAGCAGTATGATTACTACCTGATGCACAAGAATTAAGCAAGGCTCTTACCGTAGAGTTAGCTGTACCAACAAAAAAATCTGTTGATGTCCATCCCCCATCAAAATAACATGATAACTACTGATCAAATTAGTAAATCTTGCGATTCATCAATTTTTTAGGTGTGTCAACTTTTTCTTTTATCACTGTCTATCTCAAAAAAATCTACTAGCAAGCATGTGTCAGCACTAGACCCACTGAATCCAAGGGCCTTGGGAATAACTACACTGGCCAAAGCCAGTGAATTATCTGTCGTAATTTAAATTTGATAGAATCAATTTTGATGCATGCCTTCATGAATAGGAATTCCGGATCACCTATATGCATGCAATCTTCGTAATTGTAGCATAGCACGTCTGTGCACTGCCATTATTTTGACAGCGACCGCCAGTACTACAACCTTTAGGCTGATAAGAACAAGTTTCTTGGTACTGACCTGAAAAACCATGGCTCCCAGTAGTACAACAATTACCACAATTACTTTGTAGAGCACAAGAATTATGCCCACCGCAACATTGACTAGCAGAAGTTGAACTAAAATTTGAATAAGCAGTAAAACCAGTGGGACAACTCGAACCACTAAATACACACATAGGAACTGAAGCAGAGGTATTATCATAAGTTCCTCCTTGAATGCTGCATTTACTCATAAAAGCAACAGTACTTGACATACTTGCTATCACAGTTGATTGGCTTGCTATTGTGCTACTATTAAGCGCTATATTAGCAGATTGCGTTGCTATTGTACTAGGCTGATACGCGAGTATATTATCATAGCTAGCTATAGCGCTCTGAAAGATATTAATTGTTCCTTTATTAGAATTAATAGTTCCTGATTGAGCTGATAGTGTGCCTGTATTAGTACTTATTGTACTTGACTGAGTCCCTATCGTAGTTGACTGACTTGCTATCGTATTCGCATTAGTATTCATAGTAGCTGACTGACTTCCTATCGTAGCCGATTGACTCACTATTGTGGACGATTGACTCACTACCGTACTCTCCAAAACTGAATTCGTAGAAACCCAAGTGCCGTTACAAACATAGGTGCCCCAACCATAAGCAGCAGTACTTGCTTGACCAATGGCTCCCTGAGGAGCACACGCACTTCCCACAGTAATACCAGTATTGGCTGGAAGTATCCATTGGCCACTATTGCACTCATAAAGCACGCCTGAACTATCGTGACCTAAAGTGCCTGGATAGGTACAGGAACCACCTAAAGTAGCAGAAAAAGTAATCGTAGGAATCGATGCACAAGTCGTTGTTCCAGCCGTTCCTCCTAAAAAATTACAAAGACCACTGTTTGTTAATAGCACAGGATTGAGAGGCACCGAATAGGTAGCATTCGCAGAAGTATAAGTTTGAATACCATAATTATTGGCAATAGCTGTACTAGGAGTAATCGTAAAACTAACGTTAATTTTAGTAAGAGGCTGCGTCCCAGCATAAAACACTGATACAGTAAAATAATAAGAAGCATTTGGCTGAGTAGTATAACTTCTTCCTTGTATATCATAATAATTTGACACTTGCTGATTGTTCTGATCATATAAAATCAAGCTAGTTGAAGCTACAGGACAGGATGCAGAGCCACTTATATTGACCGAAGCATTCGTAGTTAAAGGCATGCAAGCATTTGATGACCAAGCACAAAAAACCTTTTGTGTTGCACTTAAATAGGTTGTAGGACCTGCTATCCATTGATTGCAAGTAGATTGAGTCGATTTAGTTGCGCAATCATTGCTTGCTCCACAAAAACGCAGCAAGCTACTTATCATAGTGCTATTAGTAACACAAGAACTCCCATTACCTACACATGCAAAAAGATTCGCCTGATTACCAGCACTCATTAAAATGATACTTGGATCACTGATGAAATTCGTAAAACGCGTGATGAGCTGATTTCTCAGATTCACTGCATTTATCTTAGCTTGATTTTTTTGAGAATACTTCATAATTGTCATACTTCCCAGCATAAGGGTAGTCATTAATCCTGTAATGATCATTGTTTCAATTAGAGAAAATCCACATTTTCTTATGAAAAAATTTTTACGCATTTTGTACTGCATTTTTTTAATCCGTATTTTGCCAAGTATAACTTGAGCTACAAACTAAAATTTGATTAGCATTAGCGCTATTTATCGCAAACGAACCTATAACAGTACAAGATCCATTAATGCTTTGAGGAGAATAGACAGGAACAAGACTTTGAACACCTGAATTGCATTGATAGAGAATATTTGTCGTTGGATTCCTGATAATTAATTTTCCAGTAGCAGGACAAGTGCTAGGCAAAGACTGAGGACTTAGTTCGCATAAAGATTCATAATTATTATAAATACCATTAAGATTACGACACAAATCAGGTCCATTCACTGCGGAAACATTTGCAGTATTCATCAAAGAAACATTATAGTTGGTAGGAGACAACTTCAAAATAGGTGTTGAATAAGACACTGACACGGAACTCCAAGTGCTCCATCCCTTTAAGATAGTTAAAGAAGGATTAGGAGTAACGGTAAAATTTAAACTCACAGAATTTTTAACTTGAGATAAAAAATAAACACTTACTTGAAAAGCATAATTAGATGAAGAACCAGGGGATCCTTGCAAAGTATAATAATAATTTCCGAAGTTACTGCTCGGTTGACTTGATATAAAAGAAGGATCAAATAAAGGCAAGGCTGCAGAAGCACTAGGACAAGTATAAGCTTGAGGACACTGTGAAGTATTTCCAATACAAGCAAATAGCTGACTTTGATAAGAATTAATCGGAGTGGGGCATGGACTTGACAAAGAAGAAGTTCCTTGAATCAGTGCATCAGGTGCCGTAGGACAGGGATCTGCTGCATTCGAAGGACAGCCTGCACTTAAAAATAAAACACGGGGATTATTGATTGCAGTATAAAATCGATTGATAATTCCTGATCTCACAACCGTTAGATTTGCCTTAAAATTTGCGGTCTGAATAGATTGAATAAAACGAGATAAAGATAAAAAAAGAATCGTGCTAAGAGCAGTCACGATAACTAATTCAATTAATGTAAGCCCAGTTGCTCCCTTTTGCATACAACGATCACCATTGCAAACAAGCTTAAAGAAGTCAAGCATAACAGAAACGACATTTTAGAAACTCTTAAGATCAAATGTCCATGAACTTCCTCGCTCAACACCCAAACAAAAGATGAAGTTTCACTCACTTATTCTGCTACCGACTTCTTGCGCGGAACATGAACGAGAATAAGCGTCAAAAAATAGCTATCTTATTTTCATGACTATGAAAAATGAGTCAAAAAAATAAAAATCTAAGACAGAGAAGTTATAAAAGTTTTTTTTATCAAGAATGCTATCTTGAAAAAATAATGCTATTAAATAAGCAAAATCATGTATTTTTTTTAAAAATATATTATTTCTAACAAAAAAATTTCAAACCAGCTAAGTTATCTTTTTTAACTATAGACAAACTTGTCTGAAAAATACTTATTGGACAATTCGTTTTAACTAAAATATTAAAACTAAAAAACCCTTTCAAAACTATTTTATGCACTGAAATGCGCAAAACCAAGCATCTAAATCGACAATTAAGAGAGAATAGCTTTTTCATGAATGAGGCCTTGATTCATTAAAAGTGACCATAAAAAATCTCTTATCCTGATACTCTACCCATAGTTGAATCACTTTTTTCAATTAACTCATATTAGCGATTTTTGAACCTCTGAGGTGTATTTGCTAAAAAAATTATGAAGCAATTGGAAAATAAATTTTCTGAGCCTCAGACGCATGCTTGAGCAATTTGCCTTTTAGTAAAATTTCAGATAGATTATTTGATGTATTCCTGAAAAAAAACTGATCTTCAAGTCATGCCTGAAGCTTTGACTAGCATTTACATGGATCCATCGCCTTCTTTTCATCCCCATGCTTATTTGAGCAAGAACTCACAGTGATTTAAAATAAGAATAGCTAAAAATCGGACATTAAGAACGCAAAGGTCTTAGAATAGCGCGTGTTGTTTCTAGATCTTTGAAGATTTGTGTTTTTAATGCATAGATATCCTCAAATTTTTTTTCGTCTCTTAAACGCTCTAAAAAAGAAACCTCTATGCAACTTGAGTAAAAAGGAAAATCCTGATCCAGCAAATGTGCCTCAATCCAAGGTCTTGAATTTCGACATACCGTAGGACGAATACCCACATGAATCACACTCGGATAGCTCTTGCCCTGCAATAAAGTAAGTCCAGCATACACTCCAAAAGGAAGCAAAAGCTTATCTTCAGGACAAGCAAGATTTGCTGTGGGAACCCCCAATCTTCTTCCTCTTCCTTCCCCATGAACGACTTCCCCATAATAAGCAAAAGGACGTGTTAAATACTTTTGAGCCTTCTGAACTTCTCCAGAACGTAGCAAATGACGAATAGCAGAACTTGAAACAATCTCACCTTCGTACTTTGCCGGTTCAACAGCAATATATCTGAGCCCATGGCGAGTGCAAAGCTCTTGGAGTTGGTCAAAACTTTCCATGCGATCTTTACCAAAATGAAAATCATGCCCCAAGACCAAGGTATGGGCTCTTAAACGATTCACTAAAATTTCTTCAAAAAAATAAGCAGCATCTTGATCGGAAAATTGCTCATTGAAAGGCTCCTGCACCAAAAAATCAATACCCAACCGAGAGATCAAATCCTTGCGCTCATAAGAGGTGGTTAAAAGCTCCAAAACTTTTTCAGGATACAAGCATTTTTTAGGATGAGGTGCAAATGTCAGCACTAAAGAACAAAGACCTTGGGAAGCAGCTTTTTGAACTACTTGTTCGATTAACTTCTGATGCCCTAAATGAACTCCATCAAAATTACCAACTGTCACCACCGTCTGAGCCAATTCAGACGGAAAAAGTTCCAAATGATCAAAGTATTGCATTAATTGACAAAACTATAACCACAACGATCAATTTCAGCATCTTTGCGATCAAAAGGATAATTACGACAATTAGCAGGTCTTAAATCACCATAAACTCGGCAGTAAGGCAATTGATCAGCGTCTCTACCTAAAAAAGGACATTTGTAAACCAACTCACAACACAAACCACAGCGATGGCATTCTCCCTTGCGATTCGCTGCAATAGATTGCTGAATATAATCCGGACGAAAAGAACCTAAATAAAAACGCCTCGTTTTGCGTAAAACCTGACCCAAAAAACTGCGCTCGATTACCTTTTTCTCATACCAGCGATTGATTCTGACCGGCACTCTCATGACCTTCCCCCTATATCAAAAACAATAACTCAAAATACTTCGGTAAAGGCCAAAAAGTGTCAGAAACAGCAGACTCTAAAATATCACAAAAATAACGCACTTCTCCCATCACCGCAGTCCCCTGCTCAGCAAAGATACGTGCTTTTTGCTCTTCTTGAGTGCATTCTTCTATTTGTGAAGCAACTCTATCTAAATGATTCCTTTTCTCCTGCAGAGAATGAATCCAAAGTGACAAACGATTTAATAACTCAAGCTGCGGAGCCGGTACACCTACTGACTTGGCGGTCATAGCAGCTTGCGATAAACTTCCATGGTAAGCATAAACCGCAGGAAGAATCTGAACATCTACCATTAATTTCAATGTATTCAGCTCAATCCACATGTCTTTCAAATAACGCTCAAGATGCACATGAAACCGAGACACCCTTTCCACATCTTCAAACACGCCCGATTCTGTCAAAAGCTTCTGAGTACTGGGTGTCAGAAACTGCGCCAACGCTTCAGGCGTCTTTCTCAAATGTGGCAAATGACGCTGCTCTGCCTCTTCCAACCACTTCCCCGAATAATTATTCCCCTCAAAACGAATCGAACGCGTTTGCTTCACGGTATTTCGTAAAACCTCTAAAATATCCGATTCCTGAAGCTCCTTAGACTTCTTCCGCTTAGCTTTCAAAGCCTCCGTCAATTCAGAAAAACCATCCCCAATGACTGTATTCAATAAAGTCGTCGGAAAAGCACAGGAAGCCGCAGATCCCACAGCACGAAACTCAAACCTATTTCCTGTAAACGCAAACGGAGACGTCCGATTCCGATCAGTATTATCTTTCATCACCCAAGGAAGCCCTGCTACCCCTAATTTTAAAACAGTAGTCTCGACACTCATGTCCGAGCCAGCGCCTTTTTCTAACTCATTTAAAAAACTATCTAAAAAATTACCCAAAAATACAGAAAGAATCGCAGGAGGCGCTTCATTAGCTCCTAACCGATGATCATTGCCCGCGGAAGCAATCCCAGCTCGTAGTAACCCCGCATGCTTTTGCACTCCCAACAAAACCCCCAATAAAATAGTCAAAAATCTCAAATGATCCGAAGAAGTCTTCCCAGGACTTAATAAATTCTGACCCCGCACTAATTCAACACTTCGAGAACCGACAGAAGCGACCATCAACGACCAATTGTGGTGCTTACCACTTCCATTGATCCCAGCAAAAGGCTTTTCATGAAACAACACCTGAAACCCATGCCGTATTCCTACCCGCTTGAGCACTTCCATAATCAATTGATTATGATCCACAGCACGATTGGCCTCTTCAAAAATAGGAGCTAATTCAAATTGCCCGGGAGCAACTTCATTATGACGTGTCTTAACCGGAACTCCCAGCTTGTAAAGCTCAAACTCTGACTCACACATAAAAGCCTGAGCTCGAGCAGGAATGCTCCCAAAATAATGGTCTTCCAGCTGCTGACCTTTCGGAGGCATCTGCCCCACTAAAGAGCGCCCTGTCATCAAAAGATCAGGCCTTAACGAGTACAAAGCCCGATCCACTAAAAAGTACTCCTGCTCCACACCCAAAGTAGGAATCACGCGCTTCACCTGCGCATAACCCAAAACATGAAGCAAATCGCAGGTCTTTTGGGACAAAAACTCAATACTTCTGAGAAGTCCTGTCTTTTCATCCAAAGACTCCCCATGGTAACTCATGAAAACCGAAGGAATGCAAAGCGTCTTTCCGTTTTCATGCTCCATAATGAAGACGGGACTTGAGGGGTCCCAAGCAGTATAACCTCGAGCTTCAAAGGTACTTCGCATACCACCCGAAGGAAAACTGGAAGCATCTGATTCTCCTTGAATCAACTCAGAACCAGAAAATTTCTCAATAGGAGCACCCCTGTCATCAAAACTTAAAAAAGCATCATGCTTCTCCGCAGTGATCCCTGTCTGAGGCTGAAACCAATGGCAATAATGTGTCACTCCCTTAGCTATAGCCCACTCTTTCATCGCATGGGCTACTAAACCCGCAAGCTTTGCATCTAACGGTTTAGCCGATTCCAAAGAAGCAATAATTTGAGAAAAAACATCCTTAGGAAGCTTTTCCTTCATTTTGAAAATATCAAAAGTATTCACCCCAAAAAAATCGGATATTTTCAGAGGTTGACCTTGATCATCAACGGGAAACTCAAAAACACGAGGAACTTTAAAATTTAAATCCCGAAGCGCATCAAACCGAGCTTGAGCATGAGCATTTACAAAAGACATAGACTTCATTTATCCACAAACAAGAAAATTTGTCAAGCACCGTCTACCTCACTGAAAAGAACCCAAAGCCTCTGTAAGTGCCTGAATCCAAGACAAAAGATCCGATCGAGCAGAAGATTCCCAAGAAGCCTGCTTACGATGAGAAAACCTCACCTGCTCCGCAAAGACCAAAAAAGCATGAATTTTTTCCCACACACCTTCATCCATTGCTTTCTCTTCGATCAAAAGACGCTTCCATTCCTTACGACTCACCGATCTCCAATTCAGATCGTACCAACTATCTACCGTTGTTAAGACCTCTTCCACCATCTGATCACAGACCTCGCTGAGCTTTTCCCAAGAAAAGGACTCTGAAGCAACGCGTTGCTGCAATTGATTCCACCAATCGCGTTGAAACCCCCTCCTCACCTTCGGAGAACGACTTCGGAAGCGATCCCAAACACACCATCCTCCCAAAATGCTTACTAATAAAATTGCAAGAGGATAAAGCCATCTCCAAGCATAAAACCAAGCCCACTCTTCCCCAGGTGCCTTCAAGTACCTCAAGTCTTGAACTTCTTTTTTTTCAAGAACTTCCGGAGCCTCTGCAACCCCAGCAGGAGGCGCTTTTCCAGGCAAAGGCTCTAAAACTACCAAAGACAAAGGCTCTGTCTTCAGTGTGTAGTACTGCTGAGAACTAGGATCAAAAAAAGAAAGCACTTGAGAAGGCAATACGACCTTCCCTGGCGTTCGAGGCACCAAAAGAAATTCAAAAATCTTCCTTCGTTTGCCCTCTCCTTCCATACGCCCCTTCGTATCGTAAAGCTCAATCGAAGGAGGATAGGTCGCCTGAGGAGGCTTAATAGCTGAAAGATTCCCTGAGCCCTCCACTTTCAATGTAAGTGTCACCGCCTCATGCGCAGGCACTTCAGAGCGATCTAAAGATGCCTCCAAACTAAACTTTCCAATCCCACCACTCCAAGAACTCGGCCGACCTTCCTCAGGCAATCCGAGCACCCGAATCGAAACGGCAGCACTCTGAGCACTTCCTACCTGAGGTCGCATCTGCTGAAAAAAACCAAAAAAAGGATCCTCATCCTCCCAAGAACCACCACTTCCCTGGTACTGATAGCTCACAGACAATGGATCAAGAAATAACTCCCCCTCTTGCAAAGGATAAAGCAAGTAACGCGTGATCAAATGACGCAGATACCTCTCCCCGCCAACAACAACCTCACTTTTTTGATCTCCCGCACGAACAGGAAAATCCTCTTTCAAAAAACCAGAAAAACTCGGATGTTTTTCTGCCACAGCTGAAAGCACTTGCACCTGACAATAAAGAGCATAAGACACCTCCACTTGCTGCCCCTTAAAAACAGTCCCCTGCTCTGCCTCCGCCTGAAGAAAACACTTCTTGTGATCAGCCGCAGAAGGTCTCCGAAAATTTCTCCTCATCTGCGGAAGCCCCATCTGCGGAAGCCCCGGTCGACGAAAATTTCTCGGGGAAGAAACAGAAGTCTTTTCTACTTGGACACTCAGATCCCGCACTTTCTGAAAAGAAGATCCTATTCTCATCTGAATCCCTGAAATCTGCAATCTGCCCACTCTTTTGGGGAGAAGCACCTTAATGATTTTTTGAGTTATTACAGTAGAATCACGCCCAAAAATCGACTGTGATTGGCTAGAAATTGAATTTGATTCAGAAATCTGTTCAAAATCAGGAGCTTCAAACCTTAACTCCCCCAAAGAAACCTCGGTATCCGCTTGCGTGGTCAACGTTAACGTCACCTCATCCCCAAGACCCACGACTTTAGGCTCTACCTCAGCAAAAAAAGCAACCTCCGAAGCCCAAACTCCTCTGAAGCAAACGAAGCCTAAAATAAAAAGGCCCTTACCAATCCTTTTCATGCTTTTTCTTCTTTCCAGGCTGGTACTGCAATTTCTTCTGAAGCTCCTTCTCGCGATCATTGAGCTCCGACATAACACGCTTTGCATCCTCCTCCGACATTTTTTGGGACTGAAACTGAGACTTCTCCCCCTTTTCTTCTGAATCATCTTTCGACTCAATATCCTCAGCGGCGGAACCTTTCTTCTCCTGCTTGCCTTGCTCATCTTTTTGATTCTTCTTCTCTGACTTGCCTTGCTCGTCTTTTTGATCTTTTTTCTCTGGCTTGCCTTGCTTGTCTTTTTGATCCTTCTTCTCTTGCTTACCTTCGTGGTCTTTTTTCTCCTGTTGATCTTTTTGATTCTGCTGCTTCTTCTGTTGGATCTGCTTCAACAAAAGCTCTAAATTCTTGCGAGCTGCATACTCCAAACCAGCATCTTTTTGCTTTTGAGCAGACGAGATAGCCTCAAGGTAAGCTTTCACTGCTTTCTTAACATCCCCCTTCTTCGCCCAAGCATTGCCTAAATTATAAAAAATACGGCCCAAAAGGCTTTCCTTTTTTTGCTTTTTGGAGGCTTCTAAAGAACGCTCTAACGCTAAAATACCCTGATCAAAATCTTCAGCCGGATCTTTTTTTAACCGAATAACCCCCTGATTAAAATCAAGTTCAGCAGAATCAGGATTTCGAGCCTGAGCAGAACCAAAGAATTTTTCTGCTTCTTCCCAATTCCCCTTTTCATACGAATCCATTGCCTTTTTATTCTGCTGGTACGCTTGATAATCATCCCAAAAGGAAGCTTCTGCTGGGGAAGTCGCTAAAAAAGCAATGCCCAAAAAAAGAACTGCATTTCCAAAAAACAAAGAACCTAAAAGAAATGCCACTAAAATACCCAAAGGAATTTGAAACTTTTCTTCATAAACCCAGGTCTTTTTTTCACCATAATCAGATCTTGCCAGGCTTTCTAAAGATTTTTGTACATTCTGAACCTGCTCTTCAGATGCCGTCACACTCCAATAAGCTCCTGAAGCAGCTTGAGCAATTTGATTCAATGCTGCAGGATGAAATTTACTAATGATACTTTGACGAGAACGATCTTTTTTAAATCCCACCACAGTTCCTTGGCTATCCAAAAGAGGAATAGGCCCTCCTGACTCCGTACCTACCCCCAAAACATAAAGCTTCATTCCCTTGGACTTGATCTTTTTAGCCTGATCCACAGCCCCGGGCTCATGATCTTCTCCATCAGAAATCAAAAGAATTAAGCGCTCTCCACCTGACGACTGCGCTCCACGGTCCAATGCTTCCACCGCCATGGCTAAGGCTCCAGAAATATTCGTCCCTTGATCTTCAATAAACTGTGGCGTTAAAATATCCACAGAATTCCAAACATAGTCCAAGTCATTCGTTAAAGGACAAGCAACGTACGCGCTTTCCGCAAACCCCACCACCCCCACACGATCTCCATGCAACCGATCCAATAATTTACGAATCAAATGCTTAGATTTCTTAAGCCGACTTGGCACGACATCCGTCACCTCCATACTGTGAGATAAATCTAAAACAACCATCAGATCTAATCCCGACATCTGAACTGTCTCTAAATGCCCCCCCATCTGAGGTCGCGCTAACGTCAGAAACAAAAGCCCCAAAACCAGCAACGAAACTAAAACCTGCCTCCACCTTCCATCTGGATTCCAGCCAGGAATTAAAACCGACCAAAACCGAGCATCTATGAACGAAGCCATTTGTTTTTTACGACTAGCGTCATTATAAGCATATAAAATGCCGAGCAACGGAAGCAAACCTAAAGCCCAAAGCCAACCTGAAGCCCCCCAGTGCAAAGAGGTCATAGTAAAAATCTCCAGTACCATCGCTTCAAAAATTGCTCCAAAAGAAAACCAAAAAGCGCGAGTTTCAAGAACCCATCAAACTGCTCCTCATAATGAATCTTCTCTTTCACGTGAATATCCGTTTTTTCTAATTGATCAATTTCATGAAAAACTGAATTCAAAGCATTCTCATCTGTCACACGATAAAAATTTCCACCGGTAACTTGAGCAATTTTTTTGAGAATCTCAGGATTCAACGCATTTTCAACCCACTGGTACCTGACCACCGTATTTCCCAATAAATCGCGCTGTCGTATGGGCATTTTCACCCTTCCCTCACGACCAATGGCAATCGTGTATACCTTCACCCCATACCCAGCTGCCAAATCCCCCGCAGTCGCAGGATCAATTTGACCTAAATTATTGTCTCCATCCGTCAAAAGAACAATCAACCGACTTTTTGCACGAGAACTCCTCAAATGATTCAATGCGACGATCAATCCATCTCCAATAGCTGTTCCATCTTTCAACAATCCCACCCTTGCTTGTCCCAACCCATGCAAAAGCAATCCATCATCTAATGTAGGTGGCACAAGACTCAAAGGTTCCCCACTGAAAATCACAAAACCTATGCGATCATTTTTTCTATGCTCAATGAAAGTCTGAATCGTACTTTTAGCCACTTCAATGCGTGATCGGTCCGCTAAATCCTCAATCTCCATACTCGCTGAAACATCCAAAGCCACGACAATATCAACACCATTGATACTTCTCTCTACTTGCTTGAAATAACTTTGAGGACGACAAAGCGCCAACACCAGACAACCCAAACTGAAATACTGAAGGCATTTCAGCCATAGCAAGCGGTACGAAGTGTCCAACGAAGCCTCAAAAGCAATAGGAAAAACTACAGAAAAAGGCTCTTTTCTTTTTCTCCAAAAATGCAGCAAAACAATCACAGGAATCAGCAAAAGAAAAAAACTACTGGCAAATCTCATGCACTAGGTCCCACCGAAGGAGGTTTTCGAGTCGCAATCACAAATGCCCGAGCCTCTTCTAGCAATTGAAAGGGTTCTTGAGAAGTCGGAAGATGATCTGTAAATTTCACACGATCTAATTGCTCAAAAACACTGATAAAACGTGCCTTCCAATCTTCAGAAAGCAGCTGCTTTTTCTCTAAAACCATCAAAATTTCTCGCGTGGTGGATTCAAGTGCATCAAACTCAAACCGATCTCCCACATACTTTTTTAAAATTTCAGATAAACGAAAATAAAAAAGTTTAAAGTGCTTCTTTTGAATCCAATCTCTTTTCTCCAAAAGAAAGATAGCGTTCCAAGCTTCCTCATCTTCAGGAAGTCTTTTTTCAAGCTTCACGCCACGATTTTGTCTTTTACGGTAAAAAACATAAAACCCCAGCAAAAGCAAGAAAATGCCTGATCCAAAAATCAGTAACATGACCTTGGGAAAACGAAGCAGCACCGGAGGCGCAAAATCCCCCCATGCTTCAGGAGCAGGATCGTCTTTGCTGATGGCTGAAAGAATTTCTATCGGATAAGCTTTCGTCTTTCCGACGAACTTTCCTTCCGATTCAATGACAAGCTCCGGTAAAACAAGTTTCCCCGCTTTCAAAGGCGTCACTTCCATCCAAAAACCAGGACTTCTTTCTAGGGGCTCAATGATCCAGCCTGCTTCTTCCAAATTCGTCTCATCCGAAGCCTTCACGGTAAAAGGCCGAACGATTCCCCTCTGAGAAACGATCTCCAATACTAGCGTATTGCCTATCTGAACAGAACCAGCCCCTTCCTGGGCTCGAAGCTCCCAAGAGCTATCAGCTGCTACAACAGAACTGACCCAAAAACAACTAACTCCGATGAATACGTGCTCTAAAAAAGCGCACCAAAGCCTGCACGTAATCTTCTTGCGTGGCAATCTCCACAGTTTCAATACGAGCTCCTTTCAAAGACTGGTTCCATTGGGCATCCCATTGAGAGATGAAAGCTTCAAACCACTTCTTAAAAGCAAAAGAAGAAGTATCCGTCCAAATTTGCTGACCTGTTTCCGGATCCCTCCAAAATAATTGACCTGCAGGAGGAAGTTTTCGCTCTTGCTCATCCATGATCCTCAAAGCCACCACATCGTGTTTCTTGCCTAACCTTTTCAACACTAACTCGTAATCCTGAGCCAAAAAATCACTGATGACAAAGATAATGCTTCCACCTCGCTTCAAAAGCCTCTCCGTTACTTCCAAGGCTTGACGCAATTGAGTACCCTTCGTTCGAGACTCAAATGTCAATACCTCACGAATCATACGCAAAGCATGCTTTCTACCCTTACCTAAAGGAATTTTTTTTTCTATCCCTCCAGCAAAAAGCAATCCCCCCACCCGATCTCCACTTTGAATCGCCACATGCGCTAAAAGAGCGACAATATCTACTACACATTCTGACTTCAACCGCAAAGAAGAGCCAAAAGCATGCGACTGAGAGATATCCGTGACTAAAAAAACACTCAGTTCCCGTTCTTCATCAAATTTTTTGACTAAAGGCTCCCTCGTCCTGGCACTCACATTCCAATTGATATGACGCACATCATCCCCAGGAACATAAAGCCTATGTTCAGAAAACTGAACCCCATGCCCCTTAAAATGACTCCGATAACGACCACTCATCAGATCATGAACAGCCTTCCGAGCAACCATCTCAATACCGCGAATCTTCCGCCTCAGATCATCAGAAGGCATCAGGGAACCTCAATGCGCTCAAGGATTTTCTGAATGATCTGTTCACTTTCAAGATCTTCTGATTGCGCTTCAAAAGTAACCAAAACCCGATGTCTTAAGACATCGCAAGCAACGGACTTGACGTCTTCAGGCGTAACAAATCCCCGGTGCTGGATAAAAGCATGTGCGCGACTAGCATGAGCAAGGGCAAGCGTCGCTCTCGGAGAAGCTCCCACCTGAATATGCCGCTTGATATCTGCCAAATGGAACTTTTCTGGAAATCGCGTTGCAAAAACAATGGACAAAATATAATCTTTGAGCTTCTCATCCATATAAATCTGCGAACAGACTTTTCGAGCATCCAATAGATCCTGAGGTTGGCATATCTTCCTCACCACCGGAGGCCTTCCAGAAGACATCCGATTGAGAATCGCCCTTTCTTCCTGCATCGATGGATAATCTACCTTCACCTTAAATAAAAAACGATCCAGCTGCGCCTCAGGCAACGGGTACGTACCTTCTTGTTCAATCGGATTCTGAGTGGCTAAAACAGTGAACAAGGGATGCATAGGATACGTCGTCTCTCCAATCGTGACCTGATGCTCTCCCATCGCCTCTAACAAAGCGCTTTGAACTTTTGCAGGAGCACGATTGATCTCATCTGCCAAAACAAGACTCGTAAAAATAGGACCTTTTTTAGAAGTAAAATCACCTGTTTTTGGATTAAAAATCATAGTCCCCACCAGATCCGCAGGCAAGAGATCAGGAGTAAACTGAATTCTTTGAAATTCAGTATGAATGACTTCTGCCAACGTCTTAATGGTTAACGTCTTCGCGAGTCCAGGCAGTCCTTCCAGCAAAATATGTCCTTCACAAAGCAAGGCAAGTAGAAGTCGCTCCAAAAGCAACCTCTGACCTACCACTACCTGAGAGACCTCTTTTAAAATAGCATCTACAAAAGCACTTTTTTCTTGAATTTGATCGGTTAGTTCTTGAACATCGAGATTTGACATGCACAGGATCTTACCTCCGATCTTCATACCTGAAAAGAGGCCTTAGCATTTTTTTTCCTAAGCTCCGTTGAGGAAGCAAAGCGTCACAACGTTCAAACACGACGAAAGACCACTATCCCCCTTCACTTTCTTCCTTCTGATGCTGCCAAATTTTCAGCCGCATGAAGGGCCTGAAGACCCTTGAAGTCGCTTCTTATGCTCCATAAAAAACCACCTCAGATTCCAAGAAAGAGGCACCATGCGATGCAACCTACGACATTCATACGAAATTCCTTCATCGAACGCCAAAATTACTGAAACTTCTCGATTCGGCTCTTCGAAAGCCTCACGATCGAAGAAATCTCGTGGCAAAAAGATTTTTCAAATTTTCGGATCCTCCCCCACTTACCCTCGCCCAGTCAAACCTTAAGCAGCCTGACGCTGCTAAACAACCATGCTTCCTGAACCATCTTTTTGAAAACCCTCCTAACACTGAGAATTCCATCACTAATTTCTAATCAACTTTGGATCCTTTTTCGGAAAAGGTTCAGTTAACCCTTAAAGTTACATATTCAATGCATTCAGATGCTTTGAGCTGAGTAAACGTAATTCCGAAAGGGAAGAGTGATGCTAACAACCCCTTCAAAGGCTGCCACTTAAAAAAAGATGATCTCGTCATTGTTTTCTTGATCTTAGATAGACTGCTTGATACCTCAATCCATCTAAAACTCAAAAGTGATCTCGAGCCCATATTGCGCAATACATCATCATTTTTTTACTGATTGTCAAGTTGATGACAAAATCTAGAATTTTTCCGGCATCTCTCACTCAAGTGCCCATTGCTCAGATCACTTCACCAGTAGCTTCGCCACTCGCAAAAAAAACAAGCGAAAGGACTCCCTATTCAGAAAAAAAATAATTGAAAAATTAAAAAAATGAGTGTTTGCGAAAAAAATAAAAACGCGGTAAGTATTCAGGGCGTAACCGGATCATCAAAAGAAAAACCTAATCAACCAACCGCAAAAATCTTACTTCCCCTCCGAAGCTCAAGGTCCGTATTTATGATTTTGGTCAAAAGTAGATACATTCTCCTGCCAAAGACCTCTGATCGAACCCTGGTAATTTCGAAATAGGGGAGTTGAGCTTCTGGCAGAACCGCGCCAGTCAGTAAAAATCCTTTTTATCTAAAACTTAAGCAAGATTGTTCCTGAGCATATTTTGGAGATAGATGAGAAGGAGCTCTTCTTCTTTAAAAAATTGATCGCTAAAGAAACTAGCGCAGAATAAAAAAGCTTCTTTGCAAAAACAGAGATATCCGCCACGTTTTTTATCCATTTTAAAAAATATAAAACTCATAAGAAGCAATTTTTATTCAATCATATCTATTGATATCTGATTTCTTCTCCGAAGAATCTTTGAAGCACTGTAGGAGAAAAAATAACGCATAGCATGATAAGCTGCCCGTTCGGAAGAACTGATATCTTCAAGACACGATGCCCGTCCAAAACGCCAAAACACTCGCAGACGGTTTTTGAAAAAGCAATGAAGAGTTAATCTTGGACAAGACCTATTTCTAGATAAATTTATTAAATTTAAAATTTCTTGAAAAGCACAAAACTTATGACCCCTCCAAATGTTTTCTACACTCATTCCAAACGACTACAAACCTTGAAATTTCTTCGATTCGATGAGAAGCATTTTTTATTGCATAACGCCCTTACTAAGCTTTCCCAGGAGTCTTAAACAAAAAATGAAATGATTGCTAGCGCCAGCAATAATGAGTCTGTATCAGAAAAAAATCGCAAAATAGCACTTGATAATTCTTAATTAAATTTTATTCATAGAACTTTGTTTCCAAAAACAATTATTATAGTTGCTTTTGGTCGATACTGAGTCGTTGTATGAAAACTATTTTTATTAAATTTATAACGCATAAAGTCAAAACTCGTCACTCTCCACAGTGATTTTAGGCTCCTTTTGTTATAAAAATTATTTCTATAGCATTAAAAAATGATTGATGTTTGCCACTAAGTAGATTAGGGTCATTTCCAGTTGACTATGAGGATCTGCTCAGGCTTTTCTCCCTTTGTTCTACATGATTAGGTCAAAAATATTGCTCATTTTTTATAAACACCTCAGATCATTGAATACCATAACCGGCCTAATTAAAACTTAATTAATTTAATAAAAAACAGTCATGACTGCATGATAATTTATAAAATTTTCGTAGATAGTCTTGATTTTTACTATACAGAACTTCAGCTAAAAACCTTCCTTTTTTATGAAAATTATTTTTATAACGTTAAAAAAATGATTGATGTTTGAAAATAAGTATACTAGGCTCATTGCGAGATAACCCATGAAAAAATGTAGTTTTTATCATGTGAAACGCTGAGGAAAGTATCCTCTAAAAACAAGGATTCGCTGCTCACCCAGGAAGGAAACAAAATGACTCTCCCATCTAAAAAACCGTTTTTTTTATTTTTTCTTTTGATTCCATGGATTGCCTATCAAGCTCAGGCATTTGAGGATGATCCAAGAGAAGATGATCTCGATCAAGAAATGCGGTACTATGCAAACAGCAGTAATGCAACAAATTTAATAGACAAACTCAGCTTTTTTGAAAGACAAAAACAAGCGATAGAGAGCATGACTAAAACAACCTCTCGCTTCTTAAAAAGATTTCGAAGCTACCAAAAAACAGAAAAAGAAGTAGAAAAAAAACTTTTAGAATGCACCCATAAAAAAACAAAAAATACCGAAGAAGCACAATGCGACTATTTCCAAAAAAAAGAAAAAGAAACAGCACAAGCATGGATTAGAAAACTAGAAAATCTCATACTGAAAATTCAAAATAACATTGAAAATTATCCTATAGATCCTAATTTGACTCGGCATTCCATGGAAAATTACGAAAAAATACGAAAGGAAGCATCCCAAGAAGCTCGCGCTAAACTCGAGCAAGCTAAAGAGTATGTCGAAAAAAGAAACGCCCTTTTTGATAAACAATATGCTCTGTCTAAAAGTTCGCCTACTCATTTAAAAAGAAAAGTTAAAAAACTTAAAAAGCAAATAAAAAAACTTTCTCAATCCGAAACTCTCGTAGTGGACCACGAAAACCTGAAACCTCTGTTGCCTGCATTTCTTTTGTATAGTGAAGTCCTGACATTAGAGGCCTTTTGTCAAGAGAAGGAAGCTCTAGAAATCAACGAAGGCTGTCATCTTCTCAGGCCGCTGTTAGGGGAAGCACAGCATTTTGTAGACTCAGCCAGGAATGAAATAAAAAAAATAGAACATCTATTGCAAAAAAATACTAGCTTCCAACCTCAGTACAAGAAGATTCAAGAAAACCTAAAAAAAAGAGAATTGGCCAATGCAATTAAATTACATGATCAGCTCCTTACAGAACTGAAAAAATCAAAAAAATAACTATAAACCACGAGCATGGCACCCAAAGTCACCTCCATCTTTGAAAGAACAAGGTCCTCGTGAGTTTATGTCTGGGCTGTAAAAAATTAATTTGAGTGCGTTTTGGCACTTAGGAATCTAACAAGAACATGAAGGCTGGTATGACACATAGCGCAATATCGTGAGACCAAGGAAGCCCTGAGCGCAGTAAAAGCCATCCCATGCAAGAGAGAACTCCATGCATGGAAAAAGAACTAGATCAAACCCCCACCGCCGCATGAAGTACTTGTTAGCGCATTATATCAATTTGAGATCATGATCCCTCGCATTACTAAATAAAACAGGCAACACGGAGTCTTTCCTACCTAACCCCTCTGACCTAAGCTAGAGAAGGCTCCTATCAAGGAGAGATTACCACCCTCATGAGAGACCTTCTGTTCTATAGATTGCTCCCCTAAGGATGAGCACTAGAACTTGCATTCCTAAAAACTTCAGAGATGAATAGATGGGATCTAAACTAGAATTCGTATAAAATAGCTTTTGCATTACCTGAAATCATTCAAGTAATCATAACCACTTGAAAAAAAAAAAAAATTAGGCTTCTAAGAAAACACTTACTTTAGGATATTTAAAAAATCGGTAGCATCATCAAGGCTGCAGGCAGCTTACCAAGTTAGATCTCAGTTACAATCAAATCGAAGACGCAGGAGCCTCGGTCCCTTTCGAGCCTAGTAAGACCCTGGGGCAAATAGTATCGAAGACATGGGAGCTGAGCAACTTTTGAGGAGCAATTACTGCTCCTAACACAACCGCATCACAAATTCCTCTTCTTGAAAACCTATGGCCGTCATCATCAATGATACACCAAAGAGTATGTGCCTGATATCGCGAAATTAAGTTATCTTTTTTTCTGAATAAGAATCTGAACTATGTATAACTCTTGTCCCTGGTCTTCTTCCCCACACTTGCCTAGTAAGTAATTACGAATTCAGGACGTAGCTACCCCTGATCGACGAAGTCGCTCTTTTTTTTATTAATTGTACTTAACTGCTAATCAGGAATATACAATTCCTGACGCTTCAACCTTTACATCACGTTTAGAATAAATGTTCTGATGAGTATGATTTTGGATTTCTACACCTAAAGATTTCAACTCGAAGAGTAGCTTTT
>TBL_comb48_EPIDRAFT_1000214_pt1 | contig 45225 bp, 53 predicted proteins | sample TroBogEpilimnion_37_FD_10681 | JGI IMG/M metagenome (IMG submission 10681) | reverse complement strand
TAAAACAAATACCCCAATATTCAAGCGTACTAACTCGGGCCTAAAAAATACTTCTTTAAGAGGGGCTTGCTGAATTTTGACTTCAGGCTTAGTGGTCGGCAAAACGTAATAAGTCACAAACATCGCCATCACACCAAGTACTGCTAGGACGATAAAAATTCCCCCCAAACTAATGGCACGGTAGATCGGCGAAGCGATCACCAATGACAAAGCAAATGAGAGAGCAATACTGCCGCCGACTAGTGCCATTGCGCGAGTGCGTACTTGCTCACGAGTTAAATCAGCTACCCAGGCAGAAATTGCTGCTGAGACCGCTCCAGCGCCCATCACCCCACGCCCAATGGCAATCCAGAGTAAATCGTCCTTGGCTGCGCAGATCAGGGCGCCAGCCACAAATAGGGACAGACCCCATAAAACAACGGGTTTACGGCCAATTCGATCTGATAAACGACCTAAAGGGATATAAAAACAGGCCTGAACAATATTGAAGATCCCCAGAGTAAGGCCGACCCAAAGGGCATGCTCACCGCCTGGCAAGCCCCGCGCATGGATGCTAAAGACAGGCAAAAGCAAGAATAGGCCCAGCATTCGGAGGCCAAAGATGCCTGCTAAGGCCAGAGTGGATCGGAGTTCAGAAGGATTCATGGGAAAGAGCTATATTAACAAGTTACGCTAAAAAATCATGAATAACGAAATTAAGATCCGCGGTGCCCGCACCCACAACCTCAAAAACATCAATCTAGACATCCCTAGAGAGAAGCTCGTCGTCCTTACTGGCTTATCCGGCTCAGGCAAAAGCTCATTGGCTTTCGATACGCTGTATGCAGAGGGGCAACGTCGCTACGTTGAATCCCTCTCCGCTTATGCCCGTCAGTTTTTGCAGCTCATGGAAAAACCTGATGTCGATACGATCGAAGGTTTATCACCAGCCATCTCGATTGAGCAGAAGGCAACCAGCCACAACCCACGCTCAACTGTAGGTACTGTTACAGAAATTCATGATTACTTGCGGCTATTATTTGCACGCGCTGGTACACCACATTGCCCAGACCATGATCTTCCATTAGAAGCACAGAGCGTTTCACAAATGGTCGACACTGTATTGTCAATGCCTGAAGATACGAAGCTCATGATTCTTGCGCCAGTGGTAAGTGAGCGCAAAGGCGAATTTGTCGATCTCTTCCAAGACCTACAGGCACAAGGCTTTGTCCGTTTCCGCGTTCGCTCTGGTGGTGGCACAACGAATACCGCTAAAGCAGAAATATTTGAAGTGGATCAACTGCCCACGCTCAAGAAAAACGATAAGCATTCAATCGAAGTGGTAGTGGATCGCATCAAAGTACGCCCTGATATTCAGCAGCGTCTTGCAGAATCTTTTGAGACAGCCCTACGTCTTGCTGATGGTAAAGCCATGATTGTTGATATGGATACTGGCAAAGAAATGATTTTCTCAAGCAAGTTTGCTTGCCCAGTTTGTTCATACTCTTTGCAGGAACTAGAGCCACGTCTATTCTCTTTTAACAATCCGATGGGCGCTTGTCCTTCATGCGACGGCCTTGGCCACCAATCCTTCTTCGATCCTAAGCGTATCGTTGCGCACCCTGACCTGTCTCTTGCCTCTGGTGCGATTAAAGGCTGGGATCGTCGCAATCAGTTTTATTTCAAACTCCTACAGACCCTTGCCAAGCATGGTGGCTTTGATGTGGAGAAGCCATTTGAAACGCTCAATAAGAAACAACAAGATTTGATTCTATTGGGCTCTGGCGATGTCACCATTCCGTTTGAGTACATCAATGAGCGTGGCAAGAACAGCATTCGTGAGCATGCATTTGAAGGTATCGTTGCAAACTTTGAAAGACGCTATCGCGAAACCGATTCCATGACGGTGCGCGAAGAATTATCTCGCTATCAAAATGTTCAAACCTGCCCATCATGCAATGGCAGTCGTTTACGCAAAGAAGCCCGCTTCGTTAAAGTAGGCGAGAAGAAACAGTCTCGCGCAATCTATGAGATTAGCGCTTTACCACTCAAAGAGGCTAAAGAATATTTTGAAGCACTTGAACTCAAAGGTGCCAAAAGAGAAATTGCCGATAAGATTGTTAAAGAAATTAGTGCGCGCCTACGTTTCCTAAATGACGTGGGTCTTGATTACCTCTCGCTTGAGCGCAGCGCCGACACACTTTCTGGCGGCGAAGCCCAACGTATTCGTCTTGCGAGCCAAATAGGCTCTGGCTTAACAGGCGTGATGTATGTACTCGATGAGCCCTCGATTGGCTTGCATCAACGTGATAATGATCGACTCATTGGCACACTCAAGCACCTGCGTGATTTAGGGAATAGTGTTTTAGTGGTTGAGCATGATGAAGACATGATCCGTGCATCTGACTGGGTTATTGATATTGGACCTGGTGCAGGAGTTCATGGCGGTGAAGTCGTTGCAGAAGGTACGCCCGCAGAAGTAGAAGCTAATCCGGAATCATTGACAGGCGCCTATCTTGCTGGACGCGAAGCAATCGCCGTTCCAGAAAAGCGTATCCCCGTAAATGATCGATTTTTAGAAATCATTGGAGCACGTGGAAACAATTTGCAATCAGTGCATGCAAAGATTCCTGTTGGACTTCTGACATGTGTTACTGGTGTATCTGGCTCAGGTAAGTCAACCCTCATTAACGATACCTTGCACCATGCGGTTGCGCAACATCTGTATGGCTCCAATGCCGAACCCGCGGCGCATGATGCCATCAAGGGCTTAGAGAACTTTGACAAAGTCATTAGCGTTGACCAATCACCGATTGGCAGAACACCTCGCTCAAACCCTGCCACCTATACAGGCCTGTTTACACCGATTCGCGAACTCTTTGCGGGCGTGCCTGCATCACGTGAGCGTGGCTATGAAGCTGGCCGCTTCTCCTTCAACGTCAAAGGTGGTCGCTGTGATTCTTGCGAAGGTGATGGCGTCCTCAAAGTAGAAATGCATTTCTTGCCAGACGTGTACGTACCGTGTGATGTCTGCCATGGCAAACGCTATAACCGCGAAACCTTGGACATTCGATATAAAGGTAAGAACATTCACGAAGTGCTCTCGATGACAATCGAGCAAGCACATGAATTCTTTGAAGCAGTGCCGGTGGTTAAACGTAAACTCAAAACGCTCTTAGATGTCGGCCTGGGTTATGTAAAACTGGGACAAAGTGCGACGACCTTATCTGGCGGTGAAGCGCAGCGTGTAAAGCTTTCTTTAGAGCTCTCTAAGCGTGATACTGGCAGAACACTGTACATCCTAGATGAACCAACTACTGGCCTGCACTTCCATGATATTCAGCTGTTGTTAACGGTGATTCAAACCCTCAAGAAGCAAGGCAATACTATCGTCATCATTGAGCACAATTTAGATGTCATCAAGACTGCAGATTGGATTATTGACTTAGGCCCCAAAGGTGGCGCTGGTGGTGGCCAAATCATTGCTACCGGAACACCTGAAGATGTTGCCAAGAATGAGGTCAGCTTTACTGGTCACTATTTAGCGCCATTGCTAACTCGTAAACCAGTAGCAGCCAAGAAAAAGAAATAGGTCGCCTTAGGCGCAGATCTCAGAGTAATTTAGCTTCGGCCAAATCAGTTGCTTCTGAATTACCTGAGATCACCAAAATATCGTTAGCCTCCAGAAGCAATTCTGGGGCTAATGCCAACTTCACATAATCGGCGTTGCGACCTTTGCGACGGACCGCTTGTATGCTTACTCCTTCATTTTCTAAATGAAGCTCGCCCAGGGTTTTGCCGACCGCTTGAGAATTTGGCAACAAGGTAATGGAATGCAAACGCCAAGACTCGTTTGAACCAAAGTCATTATCACCTGCGCCTCGAAAATAGCCTCTTAACAAGCTATAGCGCTCCTCACGTGCAGTCGTAATACGCCGCACCACTTTACGCATCGGCACGCCCATGATGAGCAAAACGTGGGAAGCAATCATCAAACTGCCTTCGATTAATTCAGGAACAACCTCGGTAGCACCAGCTGCCTGCAACTTAGCAATATCAGCGTCATCTCGAGTGCGCACCAATACAGTCATCCCTGGACGCAAATGTTCAACTTGACGCAATACCCGCATACTGGCGGCAGTATCAGCATAGGTAATCACCACCGTCTTTGCCCTCGAAAGCCCAGCAGCAACTAGATAATTTTCCCGGCTCGCATCGCCATAGACCACATTATCGCCAGCAGCAGCCGCCTCTTTCACGCGATCAGGATCTAGATCTAATGCAATGTATGGAATCTTTTCTTGATCAAGCATACGAGCCAAGCTTTGACCTGAACGACCAAAACCACAAATGATGACGTGATTTTCATTGCGTACGCTTTTCGCAGCCACGCGCGTTAATGCAAGTGATTGCAGCAACCACTCATTACTAGAGAAGCGCATCGCAATACGATCGCTGTATTCAACCAAGAACGGTGCGCAAAACATCGAGAGCAACATTGCAGCAAGTACAGCCTGACTTAGCGTAGGATCAATTAAATCCAAGCCATCAATTTGGGTAAGCAACACGAAGCCGAATTCGCCTGCCTGAGCTAGGCATAAGCCCGTTCTAATGGATATGCCGGGACTTGAGCCAAAGAGTCTAGAAAGTATGGCAATCAAGCCAAACTTGAATATCAATGGGCCAAGCAAAAGCGCCAAGACCAGCATCCATTGCCCAAAAATGACATTAAAGTCGAGCAGCATGCCAATTGTTACAAAGAAGAGTCCCAAGAGAACGTCGCGGAACGGCTTAATATCCTCCTCCACTTGATGGCGATAAGGCGTTTCAGAAATCAACATTCCCGCCAGAAATGCACCTAGAGCAAGAGATAAACCAAAGTGTTCAGTCAAGGCTGCCATGCCAAGAACAATTAACAAGAGGTTCAACATAAACAACTCTTGAGAGCGTAACTTGGCAACCAATCTAAACCAGCGACTCATGAGTGACTGGCCGATAAAGAAAATCAGCCCTAATGCAATCGTGATTTTGATAGAGGCAGCCGTCAGAGCCACAAACAGATCCTTAGGATTTTTTCCCAAAGAAGGCAGCAAGATTAATAAGAAAACGACCGCTAAATCTTGGAACAACAAAATACCGACTACATTGCGACCGTGCTCTGTTTCCAGCTCGGATCGATCAGAAATGAGTTTTGTGACAATTGCTGTCGAGGACATAGCTAAAGCGCCACCCAGGGCAATCGCTGCCTGCCAAGAAATAGGGTAAATCCAATTCATCAACAAGCTGGCAGGCACCGCCAAAAGCATTGTCAATAGAACTTGGCTGCCCCCCAGGCCAAATACGATATTTCGCATTGACCGGAGCTTATGAAGATTAAATTCCAAGCCGATCGAGAACATCAAGAAAACAACCCCAAATTCCGCTAAATACTTCACGGTTGCAGAGTCATTTGCTAAACCCAGGGCATTAGGCCCAATTAATACGCCAATGGCCAAATAGCCCAAAATAGGGGGTAAGCCAAAATAGCGGAAAATAACCACTCCAGCCACACCAGAGGCTAGGAGAATGAGGGTTAATTGAAGGACTGACGGCATATACTTACTCGATGATAGCTAAGACTCGTGAACGTACCCTAAAGCTTGCACGCGACACCCTCACCATTGAGGCTGCTGCACTGCAAACCATGCGTGATCGCCTAGAGGGCGTTAACGCAGACGCACTCGTGCATGCAGTGGAACTGCTCCATGGCTGTAAAGGCAGAATTGTGGTCTCCGGCATTGGCAAATCAGGTCATATTGCCCGTAAGATCGCTGCTACCTTCGCCTCCACCGGCTCCCCTGCATTCTTTGTTCATCCAGCGGAAGCCAGCCATGGTGATTTAGGAATGGTTACCCGTGATGATGTTTTTGTTGCGCTCTCCAATTCTGGTGAAACCGATGAGCTATTAACCATTGTTCCGATTGTTAAACGTACGGGCGCAAAACTGATCGCCTTAACTGGCGCACCGAATTCCTCTCTCGCTCAATTAGCAGACGCGCACTTAGATACCAGCGTAGAAAAAGAAGCGTGCCCATTAAATCTAGCACCAACAACTAGCACTACGGCAGCATTAGCCATGGGCGATGCTTTAGCTGTTGCTTTATTGGACGCTCGTGGTTTTCAGGCTGAAGACTTTCAGCGCTCTCATCCAGGTGGTCGATTAGGCCGCAAACAATTAATGCATGTCAGCGGAGTCATGCGCAGTCTTGATGACACGCCAAAAATTTCTATTCAGGCATCACTGCAAGACGCCTTATTAGAAATGACATCAAAGCGTATGGGTATGGTCGTCACTTTAGATGAAAAACAAAAAGTATTTGGCATTCTGACTGATGGTGATTTACGTCGCCTCTTGGAAAAAAATACTAATTTGAGCGATATCACTCTACAGAATGCAACTACCGCCAGCCCTCGCACCATTCCACCAGAGCTATTGGCTGAAGAGGCGATCGAGATGATGGAAAAACATCGCATCAATCATTTAGTAGTAACAGATAAAGATGGCCACCTTTTGGGCGCCCTAAATCTGCATGACCTCTTTGCAGCCAAAGTTATTTAACGTAGCAGACTATTCAATACAGCTATGCCTAGCGCTTTTAATCCCCATAACACCAATCCGCTTTCCCAATATCCACAAGCCTGGGAGCGCGCAGGCCAAGTCAAGCTACTTGTTTTAGATGTTGATGGCGTGCTCACCAATGGCCAAGTGTGGATTGGTAGTGATGGCAAAGAGTCTTTAAAGGCTTTTGATATTCAAGACGGTCTTGGAATCAAACTCTTAGAACAATGCGGCATTCCAACCGCAATTATTACTGGCAGAAACTCCAAAATGGTTTTGGCACGCTGTGATGAGCTTGGCATTAAACATGTGCACATGGGTGTTGAAAATAAAGCATTTGCTTTAGAGGGGGTGATTAAATCGCTCGGACTCACATCTGGTGATTGTGCTGTCATGGGTGATGACTGGCCTGATTTAGCTATGATGAAAAATGCAGGTCTCCGAATTGCCCCTGCTCAAGCGCATGAGGCCGTTAAAGAATTTGTGCATTTTGTAACCACTCGTACAGGTGGAAATAGCGCAGTACGAGAAGTGTGTGACCTTATTCTGAAAGCACAAAGTCGCTACGAGGAATTGCTAATTAAGGCTCGCAATTAAGCAATGCAACTGAATTCTCAGCATATCAAATTGAGTATTGGTCGTACGCTATTGCGTCTCATGCCATTAATAGTGATGGGTACTTTGACTCTAGCTACTTTTTGGTTGGTACAAAAAAATACTCCTCCAGAGAAAGCTGCGCTTGAACGCGTTCGTCTGCATGAACCCGACTATGTCATTAAAGATGGCACACTTTCAGCACTCAACGAATTAGGTAACACCAAGTATCGTGTTTTAGGCAATAAAGTGACCCACTATGATGATGACGCAACGATCGATATTGATATGCCTCGCATGCGCCTCTTTCAGGCCGACAAAGCGCCGGTCACAGTGAAATCAAATACCGGACACCTAGACGGGGATCTGACAATCCTAGAATTATTCGACAATGCCTCTATCTTTAGGCCAGCTCAGCCTGCTACCGCTACAGAGCCTGCAACTCTACGCATGCTCGCTTCATCAAGCTATTACAAGGTTTTAATTAACGATGACATTATCGAAACTGATCGGCCTATTACGCTTGAGCAGGGTATGTCCATCATGCACTCAACTGATGGCGGAACTTTCAACAATGTTCAGCAGAGCATGACCCTTTCCGGTCAGGTTAGAGGACGTATTGAACGTGCCCCGCGGAGTCCTCAATAGAATGTTGTTCATGAGTCGTCTACCCCTTCTCTTGCTTGCGTTGAGCATTCTGCTCATGAATAGTGCCGTCCAAGCTGAAAAAGCAGATCAAGACAAGCCTATCGTTCTTGAGGCCGAAAAAGTGTCAGTAAATGATGTGCAACAGATTTATGACTTACAAGGTCAGATCCTGCTAATCAAAGGCAGTATTGTTGTCACTGGTGAAGATGGGCATATTCAAGTTGATCCTGAGGGTTACGAGTTTGTAGATGTCAAAGGTTCTGCGGATAGCACTGCTAGCTTTAGACAGCGTAAAGAGGGTATTCCTGATGAATACATGCAAGGTCGCGGCACCCAACTAAGCTATAACGCCAAGACTGAAATGCTCACCATTACTGGTGATGCCAGTTTGCGTCGTTCTCTGAACATGCAAATGCTTGATCAGCTGCAAGGCTGGAAAATTGAGTACGATGATATTACCGAGCGCTATCGAGTAACGCCTCCTGCGGATGCAAAACCAGAGGACTTACCTTTAGCTAGAGCAATCCTTTCACCAAGACGAAAAGCCACACTAGAGAAATGACAACGGATTTAGCTCAAACCAATAACACTCCAACGCTGAGTGCCCACAACCTTCAAAAACGTTATGGCTCTAGAACGGTCGTGCGAGATGTTTCAGTCGAAGTAAAGTGTGGTGAGGTTGTTGGATTACTTGGGCCCAATGGTGCGGGTAAAACTACCTCGTTTTATATGATTGTCGGCCTGGTTCCACTTGATGGCGGTCGCATTGTGCTCGATGGAACTGACATTACCCACTTGCCTATTCATGAGCGGGCTCGTATGGGTCTGTCCTACCTTCCACAAGAAGCATCCGTTTTTAGAAAACTTAATGTTGCTGAAAATATCCAAGCAGTCTTAGAGCTTCAAGTACAAGGTGGGAAGCCATTAACCAAGGCGGAAATATCCAACCGTCTTGATGAACTCTTAGGTGAGCTCCAAATTAGCCATTTACGAAATAACCCAGCTCTCTCACTTTCTGGCGGCGAGCGTCGACGTGTAGAGATCGCCAGGGCTCTTGCTTCGCAACCAAAATTTATCCTGTTGGATGAGCCATTTGCCGGTGTTGACCCTATTGCTGTTGGGGAGATTCAACGGATTGTTCGCTTCTTAAGAGATCGCCAAATTGGCGTATTGATTACTGACCATAACGTTCGAGAGACCCTTGGCATCTGCGATCACGCTTACATTATTAGCGAAGGAAGCGTTCTTGCAGAAGGTAAGCCAGACGAAATTATTAAAAATGATGCCGTCCGCCGCGTTTACCTGGGCGAAAACTTCCGGATGTAAGCCAGACAAGGCTTCTGCGCATATCTGCAATAAAAAGTACTTTCCCCTCTTGGTTTTCAGCAAATTCGCTGATACGCTGGAGGCTCATGGTTCATTTTCCAAAAAAAACTGCTCAACAAATTAATAGGGGCTTGCTGCGCACCCCGGCATGAGCTTGCGCACGCATTGATAAAAGGAGTTGCGAATGAATTTAAAAATTAATAGCCGCCATGTTGAGGTAACACCCGCCATGCGTACGCACCTTGAGGCTGGTATGGCCAAAATTCGCAAACACTTCGACCACGTCATTGATGCCTCTGCTTTTTTGGTCGTTGATAACGCCAAAGAAAAAGATTTACGTCAAAGCGCCGAGATCACAATTCATCTCAAGGGCAAGGAACTGTTCGCTGAAGCACATAATGCGGACCTCTACCATGCGATGGATGCAGTGGTTGATAAATTAGAGCGCCAAGTCGTAAAACACAAAGAAAAGATTCAGGATCATCATCACGATAAGCATTTTGAGTGATCTAAACCGTCGGGACACCTATAATCATTTGTAATGAATGCCCTGACCAATCTTTTTAACCCCGACTGCATTGCATTAGACAACCCTGCAAAAAATAGGGCTGATGCATTTGCAGCTGCTGGGGAGCTTTTTGCCAAGCAAGTCGGCATTGATGCAAGTGCCGTAGTAGAGTTTCTGAACGCTCGTGAAGATCTAGGTTCAACCGCCCTAGGAGCAGGCGTAGCCATCCCCCATGGCCGCGTCAAAGGACTCAAGCAACCTGCTGCAGCTTTTATGAAACTTCGAGAGCCCATTGAGTTTGCTGCGCCTGATAATGAGCCCGTTTCTACCTTAATTTTTTTATTGGTTCCAGAAAAGGCTACTCAGCAACATTTAGAAATCTTGTCATCAATTGCCCAATTGCTTTCAGATTCGGATGCAAGAAATACCTTGGGATCAGCCACGGACCCTTTAAAGGTATGCGCACTATTGCAACAATGGAGCGCGACAAAATGACTCAGCCCTTACTCCTAGAGGGAGTATCTGCTCAGCAGATTTTCGATGACAACGTTTCAGATTTAAAACTGTCTTGGATTGGCGGCCTTGAAGGGGCTGACCGCACCTTCCCGCCAGAGGCAGTTAAAGCTGCCGCAGCTAGCTCTGACTTGGTGGGCCATTTAAATCTGATTCACCCAAGTCGTATACAGATTTTTGGCGAGCAAGAAGTGGATTACCATGCAGCGCTCGATCCAAAACAAAAACAAGAGCAAATTGCTAGCCTGATTTCTAAAACACCGCCCTGTGTGATTGTTGCTGACGGCAAAGCTGCAGATCCCGACCTTCAACTCTTCTGCCAGCGCTCCTCTACTCCACTCTTCACTACCCATATTTCTGCAGCGGAAGTCATTGATCATCTGCGCATTTATCTCACCAAAATTGGTGCCCCGCAAATCACAATGCATGGGGTGTTTATGGATATCCTAGGTTTGGGCGTTTTGCTAACTGGCGAATCTGGACTAGGGAAAAGTGAATTAGGTCTTGAGCTCATTTCCCGCGGCCATGGTTTGGTTGCTGACGATGCGGTGGATTTCGCGCGCCTTGGTCCTGATTACATCGAGGGCCGTTGCCCGGTGATATTGCGCAATCTACTTGAAGTGCGTGGTCTTGGCTTACTCGACATTCGCACTATTTTTGGTGAAACCGCAGTACGCCGTAAATTGAAGCTACGCCTCATTGTTCAACTAGTCCGCAGAACTGATGGTGAGTTCGAAAGACTGCCGCTTGAAGCTCAACATATTGATGTCTTGGGCGTCCCCATTCGGACCGTCAAGATCCAGGTGGCGGCAGGACGCAACTTAGCCGTACTGGTTGAAGCTGCTGTTCGTAATACGATTTTGCAATTACGCGGTATTGATACCTTGAAAGAATTCATTGAGCGCCAGCGCGTTCAAATGAATGCAGAAGCAGATTCGATTAAATCCCAAGGGCGTCTGCTTTAATCTATGCAAATTAATCTGATTACCGGAATCTCAGGCTCAGGTAAATCAGTTGCCTTACGAGCTTTTGAGGATGCAGGTTATGACTGTGTAGATAACCTACCAGTATCGCTTTTAGAAAATCTCATTAGCACTCTTGTAAAAGAAAATAGCGAACGTGTAGCGGTTGCTATTGATGCAAGACGAGGTCAATCACTTGCTGAGTTGCCTTCCATTCTAGAAAATCTGCGCGTAAATCATCAAGTTCGCGTGGTGTTCTTAAACGCAAATACCAACACATTGGTACAGCGCTTCTCGGAGACCCGTCGTCGTCATCCTTTATCAACCGATGCTCAAAAAACACAACCCGCAACTCTCATTGAAGCAATTGATAAAGAACGTAGCTTGCTCGAACCCCTGCGAGCCCAAGCACATAGTATTGACACTAGCAATCTTCCCGCTCATGCCCTGCGTTCCTGGATTCGGGACCTTATCAAAGATAAGCCTGTTGGCTTGACGGTGATTTTTGAATCCTTTGGCTTTAAAAAAGGGGTTCCGAGTGAGGCAGATCTGGTGTTTGATGTACGCTGCCTCCCTAATCCCCACTATGACAATGTATTAAGGCCACTAACTGGCAATGACAAACCTGTAAAAGAATTTTTAGAAAAAATTCCTGAGGTCATCAGCATGGAAGGTGACATCACACAATTTATTGAAAAGTGGCTACCCCATTACATTGCTGATGGACGCAGCTATCTGACCGTAGCCATTGGCTGTACAGGCGGACAACATCGCTCCGTGTACCTCGTCAACCGAATTGGTGAGCACTTCCGTGCACAAAAAGATTTAAGCGCCCTGCAGCTTAATTTCTTAGATCGTCACCGCGAGCTAGACTCAATCCCTGCAGCAAAATCTTAATCGGCTGAGGCAAGCCGTATCGCCCCAACTGACTTAGGGGCACCCACCTAAGATTTGGATTTTCAAGCTCCAGGCTTCTGGAGGCACTTACTTCCCAAATTTGTATCCATAAACGTCGATGCGTAAATACGTGCTTAATTTGAGGGCCTTGATTGACCACTTTGCAAACCTTCCCCCAGGCGGAAGGACGCTCATCGGGCAGGGCAGCCTGAATCAAGTCTTTTAAGTTTGGCAGGTTTTTTCTGGTGGCAGACTTTGCTACCCAAGGGGTTTCTGGCAAAGACCATAAGCCACCCCAAATAGCTTTGCTAGGCCGCTTTTGTAAAAGGATTGAATTACCCGATCGAATTAAAAGCATGTCGCAATCAAATTCAGGGGACTTTGCTTTGATGGTCTTTTGAGGAAGATCAAGAACCTGATTGCTGCGGCTTGCCTGGCACTCTTTTTCAAAAGGGCATTTTTTCTCATCGCTTAGGCACACTGGCTTACGAGACGTGCACCAGGTGGCACCAAAATCCATTAAAGCCTGGGTATACACAGGCATATCTTTAGCCTTAGTGGGCAATAGATCATTTGCCAAGCCCCACAACCGATCATTGACTGCCTTCTCTTGAATTCCACCCTCTACTGCAAATAAACGCGCCAATATTCTTTTGACATTCGCATCAAGAATAGGCGCCCTCTCATGAAAAGCAAATGCGGCGATAGCTCCAGCCGTTGAGCGGCCAATACCTTTAAGCTGCTCAAGCAATATCGGATCACTGGGAAATTGACCGGCGAACTCAGTCATTACTTGCTGTGCACAAGCATGTAGGTTTCGGGCCCGAGAGTAATAACCCAAACCAGCCCACTCCGCTAATACCTCATCAATATCTGCACTAGCTAATTTTTTAACTGTTGGAAAACGCTTCATGAAGCGGGGGTAGCGCTCTAGAACTGTAGCCACTTGAGTCTGTTGCAACATAATTTCAGAAACCCAAACTGCATAAGGATCCCGATTGCCTTGCCATGGAAGGCCTGAGCGTCCACTGCGCGCATGCCAAGCGATTAACTTTTCAGAAAAATTAGCGGTTAGCGCTTTTGACATGAAGGACAAAAATAGGTTGAACGCTGCCCCTGAACGATTTGCTTAATCGGAGTTTTACAAACTTTACATGGCTGATCTTTGCGGTCATAGACTTTGGTTTGAACCATAAAGTGTCCTGGGTCACCATCGCTATTCACGAAATCTTTCAAGCTGCTACCGCCTGCAGCAATTGCTTTTTTCAAAATCAATCGCACTGCTTCTGCCAAGCGAGAACATTGTGGGCGAGTTAACTTTCCAGCGGCTTTGCTTGGATGAATTTTGGCTTCAAATAGACTTTCAGAACAATAGATATTTCCAACACCAACAACTGCTTGTCCTGCCAAAAGAAATTGTTTCACCGCAACACTTCGCTTACGTGATGTTTGATACAAAATCTCGGCGCCCAGCTCACCAGCAAATTCTGGAGAAAAAGGTTCCACTCCCAGCTTCTGTAAAAGCATATTCTCAATGGGCCCTTTCGATTTTGGATGCCACAACACGGCACCAAATTTTCTAGGGTCATGTAGGCGCAAACTCAATTTGCCAAACTCAAATGTCACGCGATCATGTAATTTCAAGGGGTCAGAGCATGGCAACACACGCAAGGTACCGGTCATTCCCAAATGGGCCAATAAATAGCCCTTATCTAATTCAATTAATAGATACTTTCCACGCCTCTCGATGGTATGTACTTTTTGACCAGGCAGAGCTGTAGGCAGACTCTTAGGAACAGGCCAGCGCAAGCGCCCATCAATAACGTTGACGGCACTAATGCTTTGCCCCAGAAGGTGGGGGGCAATTCCGAGTTTTGTGACCTCTACTTCTGGAAGTTCTGGCATAAATGGATTGTAGATTCGCGGATTAGAATGTGCTTATGAGCAAATTGATACTTAGATCCTTTTTGAAGGATTTATTCCTTGGCGCCCTGGCTAGTGGGGTCATACTATCGAGCCAAGCCTATGCGCAAGCAGACGAGGCGCATACGGGGCAAGCCATTTTTGAAGTACTTGCCTCAGAAATTGCCCTCCAAAGAGGTGAAGCTGGGCTTGCCTACAGCACTTATATGGAAATGGCTCGCCAATATAAAGATCCTCGTTTAGCACAACGGGCCATGGAAATTGGCATTGCTGGAGGCTCCCCTGAATTGGCGCTCCAAGCTGCGCAAGCTTGGGATAGCCTAGCCCCTCCCTCCCAAACTAAGCCCAAGGAAGTACTCATTACCTTGCTGGTTTTGAGTAATCGCTGGTCTGACGCAGTCAAGCCCGCAATCGCCCTACTCAAGCAACAAAACCCTGCAGAACAAGAAAACACTCTCTTGCAATTACAAGCCTTATTAGGAAAAGCGAAAGATGAGTCTGAAGCCTTACGCGCTTTTTATGAAATAGGATCGACTGCAAAACCTGCTCCAAAAGATCCAGGCTTGCTATATACCTATGCCATGTCAGCGGAAAAAGTGGGGCGTATTGATGTGATGGAAAAAACCTTGCGGGAAATTTTGCGCAAGAACCCTAATGATGCAAACTCTTTAAATGCTTTGGGTTTCTCACTCGCCGACCGAAACATCAAATTACCAGAAGCATATGCGCTGATCAATAAAGCACACCAGCTATCCCCTAAAGATGCATTTATTTTAGATAGCCTAGGTTGGGTTAATTTTCGTCTGGGTAAAAATGCCCTTGCCTTAGAACAATTGCAGCAAGCCTTTAATATGAAACCTGAGGCAGATATTGCTGCACACACTGGTGAAGTATTGTGGGCCATGAATCGTCGCACTGAAGCAGAGGCAATGTGGCAAGAGGGCCAAAAATTGGATGCCAATAATGCCACTCTTCAAGAAACTCTCAAACGCTTAAAACCAGATTGGACCAATTCAGATCAAGCCTCTAATGGCTCATGGGACGGGCGCTTTGCAGTAAAAATTACCGGCCTTTCTGACAGCCAGAATCAAGGTGGCTCAGGTGGCTTTACCTTGACACAAGAAGCCCTCAAAGATGTTTTAGAAATTCGCAATCCTGTTGGTGGCTCTATTGCAAAAATCACCATCACACCCGGAGAGGCCACTCTTGAACGTGATGGGCAAGTAGTGACTGCAATTGATGCCGATACTCTTGTGCAGAACACCTTGGGGCTTCCACTGCCAGCACGTGGACTATCAAACTGGCTTAGAGGTGAAGTGAGGCCTGGTGGCGAAGCTAGTGTCGAAAGAAATGCCAAGGGGCAAGTGAGCAAAATTAGTCAGGATGGTTGGAATCTAGTCTACAGCTGGAGCAATAAAAATCGTCTTGAAAAGCTCATGATGACTCGTAGCTCTAACATCGGCTCGATTGATATTCGTCTTGTTTTTGATCAAGCGAATGAGTGAAGTCCAGCAAGCACCTCTGACGCTTCGCTCACCGGCAAAGCTCAATTTATTTCTGCATATAGTTGGACGTCGTCCTGATGGCTATCACTTACTGCAGTCTGTTTTTCAATTGATAGATTGGTGTGACACTATCAAGTTAAAACCAATTTCACAAAATGAAGTTCGCCGAATTAATCCAATTCCTGGAGTGGAGCCTGAACAAGATTTAGTTGTCAGAGCAGCAAAACTGTTAAAAGATTTTTGTAAGATCGACTCTGGGGTTGAGATTGAACTTCAAAAAGAGATCCCAATGGGCGCAGGCTTGGGTGGGGGATCATCGGATGCGGCTACTACTTTAATTGGCTTAAACGCACTCTGGAATCTCAAACTAGACAAGCCCACCCTTTCCACTCTTGGACTACAGTTAGGTGCTGATGTGCCTTTTTTCATTTTTGGCAAAAATGCATTTGTTGAGGGTATTGGCGAGCAAATTAAAGAGCTCCCCCTTGAAAATCAGGACTTTTTAGTCATTTTTCCTAACCAGGGGATCTCCACCATCAGCATTTTTCAAGACCCTGAATTGACCCGAAATCACGCTCGGATTACAATAGATGGCTTTCTTGCATCGTCATGGTCGGATCTCTCAAATGATTGTCAGGCTGTAGCGATGCGGAATTTGTCCTGAAGTGAAGCAAGCTTTGGATTGGATTAGTCAGGCAGTACCGGGGTCAGAGCCCCGTATGTCAGGCTCCGGAAGTAGCGTTTTTGCCGTCTTAGACCCTAAGATCAATATCGCAAAACTGGAAAATCTTCTACAAAATCTTCCTAAAGGGTGGATAGGTCGGATTGTTCGGGGGCTAAATAAAAATCCCGCTTACAATTTGGTTTCTTCAGATTGATCCGTAGGGGAATCGCCAAGCTGGTTAAGGCACTGGATTTTGATTCCAGCATGCGAAGGTTCGAATCCTTCTTCCCCTGCCAAATACTGTAGAAACGACAAAGATAACCTTTTGAACCTACAAAACCCTTAAGCCCATGTCCTCTACAAACTCCGATTTATTGACTTTATTTACAGGCAACGCAAATCCGGTTTTGGCTGAGGCAGTAGCCAAAGAGCTCAAACTGCCAATGGGCAAAGCCTTTGTGGGCCGCTTCTCAGACGGTGAAATTCAAGTAGAAATTCAAGAAAACGTACGAGGCAAAAACGTCGTCGTCATTCAATCAACCTGCGCTCCAACAAACGACAGCTTGATGGAACTCATGATCATGATTGATGCACTCAAGCGCGCATCTGCAAGTCGCATTACCGCGGTGATTCCTTATTTTGGTTATGCCCGCCAGGACCGCCGCCCGCGCTCTGCACGCGTAGCAATCTCTGCACGTATTGTTGCCAACATGCTCCAATCTGTTGCCGGTATTGAACGTGTTTTGACCATGGACCTTCATGCCGACCAAATCCAGGGTTTCTTTGATATCCCGGTAGACAATATTTATGCCTCACCAGTCCTCTTGGCCGACCTTGAGGCGCAAAAGACTAAAAAAGACCTGATCATTGTTTCCCCAGATATCGGCGGCGTAGTTCGCGCCCGTGCGATGGCAAAACAACTGGGTACGGATTTGGCGATTATTGATAAACGCCGCCCTAAGGCTAACGTCTCTGAAGTAATGCACCTGATCGGCGAAGTGGAAGGCCGTCATTGCGTCATCATGGACGACATCATTGATACTGGTGGAACCCTCTGTAAGGCCGCTGAAGCGCTTAAAGAGCGTGGTGCCAAGGGCGTTACCGCTTACTGCACTCACGCCGTTCTATCAGGCGGCGCTGTGGCTCGTATTGCAGCCTCTGAATTGGATGAATTGGTGGTTACTGACACCATTCCTTTGACTGCAGAAGCGTTAAAAGTGGGCAAAATCCGTCAACTGACTGTAGCCCCCCTACTGGCCGAGACTCTTTCACGGATTAGCAAGGGCGACTCTGTCATGTCCATGTTTGCCGAATAAGCCAAAAAACACTGTTTTACCCTGTTTTTTGGTATTTTTAGGTCGTTTGTAGGCAAAAATCCCCATTCCCACGATATAATCGAAGGCTTTTCTGTTTGGTCGCGAACGGAAATTAACCTTAAAGGGAATTAATCATGAAAGTTGTAGCCTTTGAAAGAAGCGTACAGGGAACGGGTGCGAGCCGCCGTCTGCGCAATTCCGGAAAAACTCCGGGAATCGTTTACGGTAGTAAAGATCCAGCCTTGGTCATCGAGTTAGACCATAACGCGTTGTTCCATGCTCTCCGCAAGGAAGCATTTCACTCATCTATTTTGGATTTGGAAATTGGCGGCAAAACACAAAAAGTGTTGTTGCGCGATTACCAGATGCATCCATTCAGGCCAATCGTTTTGCATATCGACTTCCAGCGCGTATCTGCGAGTGAGAAAGTTCATATGCGCGTTCCTTTGCACTTCACTAACGCTGAAACTTCATCTGCTGTGAAATTACAAGGCGCCGTTATCAGCCACATCCTCAATGACATCGAAGTTTCTTGCTTACCAGCAGACTTGCCAGAGTTCATTGAAGTGGACTTGAGCAAAATTGAAGTGGGTCACGCTATTCACGCTAAAGACCTTGCTTTGCCAAAAGGAGTTACTTTGGTATTGCATGTTGAGCAAGAGAACCCAGTGCTTGTAAATGCCCGTATTCCAGCTGTTAAAGCTGCTGAGACTGAAGATGCTGCTCCTGCAGCTGCAGCCCCAGCCGCTCCTGCTGCTGATGCAAAGGACAAGGCTTAATTCATTAAGCTGCGCTACTTGCATATGAAGGCCCGCGCAAGCGGGCTTTCTTTTTACGGCTCCCTCCTTTTTGTAGAAACACTGTGAATTCTTTAAACTCTCAGCATGACTAAGTTAATTGTTGGCCTAGGCAATCCTGGTGATGAACACGAAGAAGATCGACACAATGCCGGCTTCTGGTTTGTCGACGCCTTAGCAAAACAGTTGAATGCTCGCTTTGAATCTGAAAAACGCTTTCACGGAAAAGTAGCTAAAGCCAAATGGGAGGGCGAAGATCTCTTTCTACTTAAGCCAAATACATACATGAACTTAAGTGGTCAAGCAGTAGGCGCCCTTTGTCGTTTTCATAAAATCATCCCTCAAGATATTTTGGTAGTGCAAGATGAGCTCGACCTCAAGCCTGGAACAGCAAGGCTTAAGCTGGGTGGTGGCACCGGTGGCCATAATGGCTTAAAAGATATTCAAGCCCATTTGGGTACCCCGGACTACTGGCGACTACGCCTTGGTATTGGTCACCCAAGAGATGTAGCAGGCGATGGGCGCCCCATGGATGTAGCAGATTATGTTTTGCGTAGGCCTCAACTAGCCGAGCAAAAACTGATTGAGTCCAGCCTTGAAAATGGCTGCAAATTGTGCCGCTATTTTTGAAGGGCGATACTCAAACCGCCATGATGGAGCTGCACTCTAAAGGCTAAGCTACATTTGCCTTTTTGTTGGCAGTCAGAATCTTAAACTTCACCATTAACTGCTCTTGAGTTTCAGTATGGGCAGGATTAAATGGAATGCAGTCTACTGGACAGACCTGTCGACATTGAGGTGCATCGTAGTGACCTACGCATTCGGTACATTTATCGGGATCAATTTCATAAATCTCAAGCCCCATATAAATAGCATCATTAGGGCATTCAGGCTCGCACACATCGCAATTGATGCATTCGTCGGTAATCATGAGAGCCATGTTTGTACTTTACAGCCTTACTTATTATTTTGATTGGCAGTAGCAATCTTTTGCACAAGCCATTTTTCTACTGATGGGAAAACAAACTTACTCACATCACCACCCATAGAGGCGATTTCTCGTACAAAAGTACCAGAGATAAATTGATACTGATCGGATGGCGTCAAAAACAAGGTTTCCACATCAGGCAAGAGATAACGATTCATACCAGCCATTTGAAATTCATACTCAAAGTCGGATACTGCGCGTAAGCCACGCACAATAACGCGAGCATTGTGCTCACGAGCAAAGTCTTTTAATAGACCATCAAAGCCGACGACCTTCACATTGGAATAGTGTCCAAGAACTTCTTTGGCAATGGCAATCCGCTCATCTAATGCAAAGGAGGGATGCTTGCTACGACTAGAGGCAACACCCACAATCAGCTCATCAAAAATGCTCGATGCGCGACGAACCAAATCCTCGTGTCCACGAGTGAAGGGATCAAATGTTCCTGGATATACAGCGACAGTCATAACTCTCCTAAGGCTTTATCAGCTACAGGCAAGAGTTTAGCCCCTTCCGCTCCGAAATAGACAGGCTTTTACCTGTCCAGCCTCTAAGTATTTTCCACAATGCCAGTCTGGCAGCAGGGATTCTATATCTTCACTGGGGCGATTTGACGGGAATTCGACATAAATTCCTCCTCCCCCAGAGTCATCACAGATTCTGCCGGCTTCACGAACAGCTCGATCAAGTAACGCAGCCTCCTGAAAAGGGGGATCAATAAAAATGAGATTGCTTGATTGATCTGCTTGCTGTCTTAAAAATTCCAAACTGTCACGCTGCAAAATTTCTACAGATCCCAAAGTACGGGGGAGGATTGAAGTAATGAAAAATTCGCCTTTAAGTTTGCATGGGCTTTTTTATCTTTCTCGAGCAGGACAACCAAACTCGCACCACGAGAGGCAGCCTCAAATCCTAGTGCGCCTGTTCCAGCAAACAGATCCAGGCAACGTAAACCACTTAAGTCTTGACCAAGCCAGTTGAACAAAGTTTCCCGAATACGATCAGTCGTAGGTCGAAGACCGGGCAAATCGATCACTGTTAATAAGCGACTTCTCCAGGTGCCACCAATAATGCGAACCTTCTTAGGCGGCTCCGCCTTGAGAGTCTTCGGTTTATTTATTTTGAGCCCCTAAAACTACGATCTTCATGCGGTCCATCGCAAGATATTTTTCGAAGGCAGATTTCACTTGATCTAAAGTCACTGCCTCCACTTGCTTAGTCCAAACTTCCATCGTGTCGAGTGGTAAATCATTCCAGGCGATTGAAGAAACGTTATCCAATAATTTACGATTGTTATCGATTCGCAGGGGGTAGCCATTCACCAGATTTGCTTTAGCCGCAACAAGCTCAGAAGTAGTCGGCCCATCTGCAATGAACTTCGCAATCGTATCGCTCATCACCTGCAGTGCTACAGAAGATTGATCATTCTTAGTTTGCAGGCCCGCCTGAAAGATTCCCGTATCTTTGCCTGGAGCAAAATAACTAGACACACTATAGGCGAGGCCACGCTTCTCTCGAACCTCATTCATCAGACGCGAGACGAACCCGCCGCCGCCCAAAACATAGTTGCCTACCAACAAAGGAAAATAATCAGGGTTATTACGTGCCACAGCCGTCATACCCATAGCGATATGGGCCTGCTGAGAGTCAAAGGGGATCTGAACTTCACGTTGCGCCAATGGCTCTACTGGAGAACGTTGCAATTCTGGCAAAGGTGCAATAACAGGGCCCGATTGGGGAATTCTTTTTAATAAGGCATGAATAATTTCATTTGCTTCAGTTTGATCTACATCCCCAACAATACTGACGATCATACGATCGCTACGATAAAACTGTTTATGGAATTGAACTAAGTCTGTAGGAGTAATTGCGCCTACAGACTTAACAGATGGAGAATCTGCCAAAGGGTAGGTGCCATAAACTATTTTTTTAAAACGGCGATCTAATACATACTCGGGTTTTGTTTCTGCCTCAAGTAAGCTAGTGATTGTTCTTTGCTTTTCGCGACCAACAATATTTGGGTCATAAGTAGGTGCAGTTAACATTGCTGATGCCAATTGCACTGCTCGATCAAGCAAATCTTTTCTACTAAGACTACGAATACGCAAAATAGCGCGCTCACCGCCAACTGAGAGGCCAATACTGGCACCTAAATCAGCGATCTCATCAGCGATTTGGGCCTCACTTAGCATCTTCTGATCGTCCTGCACGCCATAATTCATTAGGGTTGCGGTCATGTCTGCCAAACCACTCTTACCCACTGGATCATAACGATCACCAGCATCAATGCTCACCTCAATATCCACCATCGGCAACGCTTTGGTTTGTACTAAATATGCTTTAGCCCCTTTGTAATTTTCGAGTTTTTCAATGGGAAGAATTGCTTGTGCACTAGTAATTACACCGAAAGCTAAAAGACAGCCTAAGATCATTTGATTGAAGGCTTTCATTACTTGCCCTCCTTCACTACAGATTGACGTGCTTGTGGATCTAACACCGCCATCGTTAAACCTTCATCCACTAAATACTTTTGAGCTACCGCTTGAACTTGCTCTGGAGTAATCGTTTGCATTTTCTCTAACATGTAGTCGATATCTCGCCAGGAAAAACCTGCCATCTCAGTACTGCCAATTTCCATAGCCTGACCGAAGATGGAATCACGTTTATAAATTTGCTCTGACAGAATCCGTACCTTAATGCGCTTCAACTCAGAATCGAGGATTCCTTTTTGCTTTAGCTCATCTAACGCTTTTCGAATACTGACCTGCGCCTGCGCAACTGTTTTCCCTTTAGCCATAGTCGCAGCAATCTCAAATAATTCTGGACCACGAGAAATCATGTCGTAACCAACGCCAACATCATTCACTACCTTCTCTTGTTTGACCAAAACTCGGTTCAAGCGCGCATTGTCATAACCATCTAAAACAGAAGTGAGGAGCTCCAAGGCATAGGGCTCTGGGTCATCCAACTTACCAACTTCCAGGCGTGGAACTTTCCAAGCCATAGTCAATTGCGCGCTATCTGCAGGCGCTTTGACTTGAACCTGTTTTATTCCTTTTTGAGGTGGCTCAATCTGCGGTTTACGAACTGGCAATTCCTGAGCGGGAATCGATCCATAATATTTTTCGACTGCAGCCAAGACCTGCTTAGCATCAACGTCGCCTGTAATAACTACCGTTGCATTATTTGGTTTATACCAACTGCGATACCAATCCCTCGCATCGTTTGCTTTCATATTCTGCAAATCATTCATCCAGCCCACTACTGGATAGCGATAGGGAGAGCTCATGTAGGCGGTGGCCATAAGGGATTCATTTAGGAGGCTGCTCGGGTTATCTTCCGTACGAAGACGACGCTCCTCCATCACCACCTGAATTTCTTTTAAAAACTCTGAGTCGTCAAAATTCAGATTGGACATGCGATCTGCTTCAAGCTTAATCACTTCGTCTAATTTGGATTTCTCAACTTGCTGAAAATAAGCCGTGTAGTCACGATTCGTAAATGCATTTTCGCGCCCACCTAAGGCTGCAACCAAGCGAGAAAACTCTCCAGCCTTCACCTTTTCGGTGCCCTTAAACATCATGTGCTCCAAAACGTGTGCCAAGCCAGTACGGCCATTGACCTCATCCATTGAGCCAGCTCGGTACCACACCATATGCGCCACGGTTGGTGCGCGATGATCTTCTCTCACAATCAGCTTAAGGCCGTTGCTCAGCTGGTATTCATGGGTATCCTCATGGTCTTTAGCAATAGCGCAAGACAATTGAGTAAATATCAAAAATATGAAGGTAATTCGGAGTAAATTGAAGCGCATCTGCTAAATCACCATATCCCAAGAATTTAATTGATAAGATGCAAGGATTAAATTGTATCGATTATGTTCGGCCTACGTAAAACCCTTGGATCTCTATTTAAATCAAGCAAGACTGATGATGCTTGGTTTGATGCCTTAGAAGAGTCGCTCATTCAGAGTGATGTGGGATTGCCTACGACTGAGGATTTGATTAGCAAACTACGTAAAGCGGCGAAATCCGAAAAGGCTTCAAGCCCTGAAGAACTACAAGCCCTTCTGATTCAAGAGGTTGCTACCTTATTAACAGTGCTTGAGCCATCCCCTAACCCACTATTTACAGGGTCTAAAAAGAATATCCCTGAAGTGTGGCTGGTTGTTGGCGTCAACGGTGCAGGGAAAACCACCACCATTGGTAAGCTTTGTAGAATTTTTCAATCCCAAGGTAAGTCCGTTCTCTTAGCCGCAGGGGATACCTTTAGGGCAGCTGCGCGCAACCAGCTACAAGAATGGGGCGGTCGCAATCAAGTGGACGTCATCACCCAAGAAGGTGGCGATGCTGCAGCCGTAGCTCATGATGCAATTCACTCTGCCATCTCCCGCAAAAGCGATATTTTGATCATTGATACTGCAGGTCGTCTTGCTACTCAAGACCACCTCATGGAAGAGCTCAAGAAGGTCAAGCGTGTAATTGGCAAAGCACTTCCTGGAGCGCCTCATCACACACTATTGGTTTTAGATGGCAACACAGGACAAAATGGTTTAAGCCAAGTGAAGGCTTTTCACATGGCTCTGGGCCTGACTGGAATTATCGTTACCAAGCTAGATGGGACTGCTAAGGGTGGTGTTATCTGCGCCTTAGCCCATACTCTCAAAGATGGGCCCAAACCAGCTGTTCTAGCACTAGGCAAGGGCGAGGGAATTGACGATTTAGCCCCCTTTACAGCCGGGCAATATTCCTCTGAATTATTCAATTAATTCAATAACTTACAATCCAAATAAACCATTAGCACTCTCTTGACAAGAGTGCTAAAATAGAACTCTATCAACACCTCATAATTATTTAAAAAATGGTTCAAAAGAAATCTGACAAACCGAATATGCAAAGGCTGCCTGTAGCGCAGGCTGCAGCGGCGTCCGCATTTCCAATGCTGCCATCCCTTGGGGTTGGCACTCTTGATTCGTACATTGCGTACGTGAATCGCGTACCCATGCTTAGTGCTGCAGAAGAGTTACATCTTGCGCAGGAATTTCGTCGCACTGAAAATGTTGAAGCCGCTAAAACCTTAGTGCTTTCCCATTTACGCCTCGTTGTTTCCGTTGCGCGCCAATATCTTGGTTATGGTATTCCACACGCTGACCTCATTCAAGAAGGCAATATTGGCTTGATGAAGGCCGTGAAACGCTATGACCCCAATAATGGTGCACGCTTAGTGTCTTATGCTATTCACTGGATCAAAGCAGAAATTCATGAGTACATTCTGAAAAATTGGCGCTTAGTGAAAGTAGCAACCACCAAAGCACAACGCAAATTATTCTTTAACTTGCGTAGCAACAAACCCACCTTAAGTGCACTTACTCCAGGTGAAGTGGATGCCTTAGCTAAAGCGCTTGATGTCAAAGGTTCCGATGTTAAAGAAATGGAAATGCGCCTCGCTGGTGGCGATATTGCGCTTGAAGGCGATGATAGCGATGAAGAAACTGCGTATGCCCCAATTCAATGGCTCGCTGACAGCAGTCAAGAGCCTACAGAGCGCATCGCTAGTGCACAAGCAGACACACTACAAGGCCCGAAGCTAGATCAAGCCTTGATGGCTCTAGATGAGCGTAGTCGCAATATTGTTCAGTCACGCTGGCTAGCAATGGATGCTGATGGTAATGGCACCAAGACTTTGCATGATCTGGCTGCTGAATATGGCATCTCTGCAGAGCGCGTACGTCAAATTGAGACAGCAGCTCTCAAAAAAATGCGCGGTATGTTGCAAGCTGAAGCCGCTTAATCAAGCCGCGCCTCTCTAGCTCTTACTTTAAAAGTTCTTTCAAGTCATGCGCCAAGGTCTCAGGACCTTGAGCATGTTTGATATAAAGACGCAAATGTCCCTCGGGATCAAATGCGTAGCTACCAGCTGTATGGTCGATGGTGTAGGAACCCGGGCTACTACCGGGTACTTTCTTGTAATAAATCTTGAAGTCTTTGGTCACTTTTTCTAGTGCCGCATCGTCTGCTGGACGCAAGCCTAAGAAACGCGCATCAAATGACGGAACGTATTGCTTGAGAATAGCTGCGGTATCACGCTCAGGATCGACGGTCACAAATACACTTGTACCTTATCTGATTGAGGACCCAATAGTGCCATGACCTGCTGCATCTCAGTCAAAGTCGTCGGGCAAATATCAGGGCACTGGGTGTAACCAAAGAACATCACTACCACTTTGCCCTTAAAGTCGGCGAGCGAGCGTCCTTACCTTGCCATCAGGATCTAACAAGCTGAAATCCTTGCCAAATGAAGTGCTACCTGTAATGTCGATATTTTTAAAATCTGGCTTTGGGCTACAGGCCGACATCGCCATTAGAAAGGCGACGATACAGATATTACGTAAGAAGGTCATTTTCATCTCAAAGAAAGTAATGATCTATGAGCAACGCTGCAAACAGCAATGACAAATAGGTAATAGAAAAGCGGAATGTCTTCTTGGCTAACTCATCACTATAGTTAACAAATAGTGCGATTACATATGCCAAGAACATCAAGCCCAGAATAACCGCTGATACCAAATAAACCAGACCACTCATGCCATAGATATAAGGCAACAATGTTGCTGCAATCAAAATGAGCGTGTACAACAAAATATTAAGCAGAGTAAAGCGTTCACCATGGGTTACTGGCAGCATCGGCAAACCGGATTGCACATAATCATCGCGACGGTATAAGGCTAAAGCCCAAAAATGGGGTGGCGTCCAAACAAAAATAATCAAAACCAAAAGCCAGGCTTCAGCAGAAAGCGTATTGGTCACAGCAGCCCAACCCAGTGCTGGCGGCATCGCTCCTGACAGACCGCCAATCACGATGTTCTGGGGGGTGGCAGGCTTGAGTAGCCATGTGTAGATCACCGCATAACCAACGAAAGTAGCGAGCGTGAGCCACATTGTCAGTGGGTTACAAAAATTCCATAAAACAATCATCCCCAAAGAACCAAGAATGATAGAGAAAACAATAATATGAACTGGGGTCACTTCGCCTGTTGCAGAGGGGCGCCAAGAAGTGCGTTTCATCTTGGCATCAACAGCTTGCTCAATTAAACAGTTCACAGCAAAGGCTGCACCTGCCAATAACCAAATCCCAACAATTCCACCAATGAGAATGGAATAAGGAACCATCCCTGGCGTGGCCAAGAACATGCCAATTACCGCGCAGAAAACGGCGAGCTGCGTCACTCTTGGTTTAGTAAGGACCCAGTACTGACGCCAACGTGGCATCGCTGCAGGAGTAGATGTTTTTGATGTGCTCATAATGACTTCCAAGAAGTCCAGTAACTTAATCTGACCAAACAGAATACTAAAGCGGCTGACCCTGCGGTGTGTAATAGAGCAGCAAGTAAGGGCCACTGAAAAACTACATTCGATATGCCAGTAACAAGCTGCAAGGCAAGCAAACTTAATAATAGTCTGGCAAAGCGTTTAAGGCCGGGTATTGCGGGAGTTGCCACCTCAAATGCTTTCCAGCCTAGAGTTCCTAGAACCAGAATGAGGAACACTGCAAAGAGGCGATGCGCCCAATGAATGGTTTGTAGCGCCACAGGAGAAATAAACTCTCCCTGGGCATTAAGACCCAATTGACGCCATAAGGTAAAGCCTTCAGCCCAATTGGTTTCTGGCCAAGCTGCGCCAAGACACGTCGGGAAATCAGGACACGCTAACACTGCATAATTTGTACTAACCCAAGCACCTAAAAAGACTTGAATGAACAGTGTCATGAAGGCTATTAATACTAAGCTTGCTGGCAAAGGACGAATGCGCATTACTCTGACTGTAGAAGATGGATCTTCCCAAGTCTGTTGAGCGTAAGCGGTTAAACAGGCTAATAAAACCAAAGCCAAGATCAAATGGGTGGTGACAATAATCGGCTGCAATTTTAGGGTTACTGTCCAAGCACCAAATGCACCCTGTAAACAAACTAGGAAGAAGATCCCGAGACTTCCAAACAATACGGACTTACCCAACACTTTTATCTTGCTAAATGCCAACGCTACTTGAACCACAATGAGCGCACCAACTGTCATTGCGAGATAGCGATGAATCATTTCAATCCATGCCTTCATGACAGTTACAGGCCCCGTAGGTAAGGCACTCTCGGCCTGGCGAATATCTCCAAGCGCATGAAACGGATTAGAAACACCATAACAACCAGGCCAATCGGGACAACCCAGGCCAGAGTCAGTCAAGCGAGTAAAGGCACCAAATACAATCAGGTCGAATGTCATAAAGACTAAAACCCAATTGAGCTTCTGGAAAAAACTATAAGCGGGTCTTGTCCACAAATATGCCAATGGCAAGCCTGCAAAAACGATCGCAATTGCTGCCAATTCTAGGAATAAAACAAAACTAGACATTAAAGACTTTCGCCTTTGTGGTTAAGGCGCAAGAGCTTTTCTAAATCTTTTTTAATGGCAGCAAACTCTTTTGGAGAATTGGTCACTGGAATAAGCATCATTTTTGCGGGGCTTGGATCCACTAATTGAATTTGCTCTCCGGCACTCTCTTGATTGAGCCAAGATAAAAACTCTGCGCGCAACTTTGGATTCGTAGGCAGTGTAACTACCTTAATACCAGCAACCTGTTCGTCGTAGGCCTTAGCAACTTCTGGATCTACTGGCTTTCCATCCATATTGACCCACAACAATTGCACTCGACCACTCTCTCTACCAACGGCAACTTTCACTTGACGCATTAAAAATAGCGCTTCAATACATTTCTGATCTTTAACCTGGCACTCGCCTGCAGGACGAGCAAGCAAGAGGGTCCATTTGCCTTGTAGCGGAACATCAAACCAAGCATTGTTTGCTGCTTGAGCAGGATGAACTAAAGTGCCGAAATTGGTTTTCCCACCCTCTGGCTTAATCACGTAATAAGCAAAGTAGGAAGCGAGTACTGGGGCAGCACAGGCCAGTAGCAAGAGCAGCATTTGTATACGGCCACGACGAGTTCGCGCATTGATTGCAGATGAATCCATCTGCGATGCTGGTATTAATAACTCTTTATCACTCACCTTGACCCCTCGCTACATTACTTCGCCAATATTGGCGCAAACCACTGATTAACCAAAATAAGAAACCAGCAAACGCTAAAGCAAACCACTGGAATGCATAAGCATAATGGCGATCGACTCCCGTTGTCAGGGGCGCCCACTCTCGCAGTAGGCCATCAGCAACCCCCATCTCCTCTAAACGCAAAATAAAGGGGGCTTGTGGCCAACCATGTAGTTGTCCCTCCCGCTCTAAATCAAAGTTTTGGGCAATCCGAGGTTTATTCGGATCTATATCCCCTCTCTGAACCCAATGCATAAACTTTGCCAGGATGAGCGAACACTAAACCCTCAATACTGATCAAGCCTGTCGGCGTCTCAATGGGAGGCAAAGATTCGCGACTCTCATTATTTCGTGGAGCCCACCCTCGGTTCACCCAAAGCACCTCATCCCCACCCTCCAGCCTGAAGGGCATCATCACAAAAAAGCCTGCTTGTGCGGCATTACCAGCCCCACCAGCAGGAATCGGTCGAGGACGGTTATCCAACCAGATTGCCGCCTCGGGGATATAACGTCCACGTGCTGTCATACGACGCTCGCCAGCCTCTTCTAAAGTCCATGGGCCAGCATTGGCACTCAAAATGGGCATTTGTTGTCTAGCAGCTAAATTAGCCGCTAGAGCAATTTTGGTTTCAGCTCTTCTTAACTGCCAAACACCAGCTCCACAGCCAATCGCAATCACAAGCAAGGCTGATAAAGTAGCAACTGCGCGCTTTGCTATGAGAGTGCTAAAGAGATGATGTGAAGATTTCAAGATAAGGATATGAAATGAAGTGGATTATTCCGGTTGTTCTGCTGATGATTGTTGCCAGCCTAGGTTCGGCCCTCTACTTCATGATGAAGGATCGGGGCAATAGCTCCAGAATGGTCCGCTCTTTAATGCTACGCATTGGTCTGTCTCTAGTGCTCTTTATGGGCATCCTAGTCGCCTATCACTTTGGTCTGATTGAAGCTACCGGCATCAAGGTTGGAACTAACTAAAAGTTCATCCAAAGAACAGACAACTAAAAACGAATCGGGGCTTTAAAGCCCCGATTTTTTATCTTGCTTACATCCAGTAAACAGCGATGTACAAACCGAGCCAGACAACGTCAACGAAGTGCCAGTACCAGGCCGCACCCTCAAAGGCGAAGTGATGCTCAGCAGTAAAGTCACCGCGAATCATACGACGCAAAACAATCGCCAACATCGTGCCGCCCAGGAAAACGTGGAAGCCGTGGAAACCCGTCAACATGAAGAAGGTTGAGCCATAGATACCCGAGGTGAGTTTGAGGTTCAGCTCATGGTAAGCATGGTAGTACTCAAACATCTGGAAGCACAAGAAGATAAAGCCTAAGGTAACAGTGGCAGCCAATCCGTAGATGGCTTTCTTCATATGATTCTCAACTAATGCATGGTGAGCATAAGTAATCGTCACACCAGAACTGAGCAATAAGAAGGTATTGAGTGTTGGGATTGGCCAAGGACCCATGGTGGTGAATTTCTCAACCAAACCAGCAGGACCATCATTAGGCCAAACTGCTTGGAAATCAGGCCAAAGCAATTTGCTCTCAACGTCGCCCATCCAAGGCATTGCAATATTGCGCGCATAGAAAAGGGCTGCAAAGAATGCACCAAAGAACATGATCTCAGAGAAGATGAACCATGCCATCGACCAACGATAAGAAATATCAACGTTTAGACCATTCTTGCCGGAGTTAGATTCAGCAATCGTATCGCCAAACCAGTTGTAAAGAACAAACAGGATCCATGCCACGCCAACTAGCGCTAGAGATCCACCCCAAGAAGTATGGTTGACCCAGCCGGTCATGCCGTAGCCAAAGGCAATTAAGCCAGCAGCCGCCATGGCAGGATGTCTAGATAGTCCAGGGACGAAATAGTAAGGGGTTGAATTGGATGACATCTTATTCTCTCTATTCAATCAAAAAATAATCAATGGGATACAACTGCTTTCACTATCACGAGCAAGATACCCATAAAAATCAAGGCACCAACAACACCCGCAATGATAATGTGAACGAAACTTAATGTAGCAACATCTTCCTGCAAACCAGACTTCTTACGCACTCCTAAAAAACCCCACATCACGGCTTTCATAGACTGCATAAAAGAACTTCTCTTTTTCTCCATCACACCCCTTTGGATTTAGGAGTCGTTGATCCAGCTGGTGGAACGCCAACACCTAACTCAAAGAAGGTATATGACAAAGTGATTGTTTTCACATCTTGCGGCAAACCTGCATCAATGACAAAAACAACCGGCATCTTTTTCATTTCATGAGCAGCCAGAGTCTGCTGTTGAAAACAAAAACACTCTAACTTCGTAAAAAACTCAGTCGCACTCTTCGGGGCATAACTCGGAATCGCCTGAGCATCTACTGAGCGATCCAAATTATTGGTCACTTCATACACAATCTCAGTCATCTCACCAGGATGCACTTCCAAGAAGTTTTTTACTGGCTTAAAAGTAAACGGGCCACGGCTATTGGAATCAAATTCAATGGTTACTTTACGAGAGTAATCAACCTGAGTATTACCAACTCTATTAGCACTAAAAGCCCGCACGCCGTAATCATTCTTACTGGTCACAACATTAATGCCTGTTGCCTTACATAAGGCTTGATACATCGGCACCAATGCATAACCAAAACCAAACATCATTACTGAAGCAATCAAAAGCTTCAATAAAATTTGGCGGTTAGCAGAATGAGTAACTGTCATGTTGGCAAGGCGGGATTAACCCAAAACGCTCCACTTCATCACAATGCCAATAAAGAACACTACGGCAATGCTCAAAAGAATCAGCCCTAAGCGGCGATTATTCGCAGCTAGGGCATCTTTAGAGGGCGTATTAAATTCCTGCTTCACGCAACTGCTCCGCATTTGGAGGAGTTTCAAAAGTATGGTGTGGGGCTGGTGAAGGCAAAGTCCACTCTAAACCTTTGGCGCCATCCCATGGCTTGGCCGGAGCTTTCTCACCATGGCCACGGTATGCAGGCAATGCTACGCAGAACAAGAAGAACACCTGGGATAAACCAAAACCAAGTGCGCCAATAGAAGCAATCATGTTGAAGTCAGCAAACTGAGTTGGGTAGTCAGCATAGCGACGTGGCATACCTGCAAGACCCAAGAAGTGCATTGGGAAGAAGGTGATGTTAAAGAAAATCATGGAAGTCCAGAAGTGGATCTTGCCGCGAGTTTCATTTGCCATACGGCCTGTCCACTTAGGACACCAGTAGTAGAAGCCTGCAAACATTGCAAACAATGAACCTGCTACTAACACATAGTGGAAGTGAGCAACAACGTAATAGGTATCTTGTAAACCGATATCAATTGGCGCCATCGCCAAAATCAAGCCAGTAAAGCCGCCCATTGTGAATACGAAAATAAAGCCGACCGCCCACAACATGGGTGTTTCAAAGGTCATAGACCCTTTCCACATTGTTGCAACCCAGTTGAAAATTTTCACGCCCGTAGGAACGGCGATCAACATGGTTGCGTACATAAAGAACAGCTGACCTGTTACTGGCATACCAGTTGCAAACATGTGGTGAGCCCAAACGATGAATGACAAGATCGCGATAGACGATGTCGCATAAACCATGGAGCTGTAACCAAACAAAGTTTTTCTGGAGAAGGCAGGAACAATTTCACTCACGATTCCAAATGCTGGAAGAATCATGATGTAAACCTCTGGGTGACCAAAGAACCAGAAAATGTGCTGGAACATCACTGGGTCACCACCGCCCACTGCAGAGAAGAATGATGTGCCGAAATGGCGATCAGTCAACACCATAGTGATTGCACCGGCTAATACAGGCATCACCGCAATCAACAAGTAAGCAGTGATCAACCAAGTCCAGCAGAACATTGGCATCTTCATCAGCGTCATGCCAGGAGCACGCATATTCAAGATGGTGACGATGATATTGATCGAACCCATGATGGATGAAGCACCCAATAAATGGAGAGCGAAAATAGCCATGTCTAAGCCAGGGCCCATTTGCGAAGTGAGTGGAGCATAAATAGTCCAACCACCTGCTGGTGCACCACCAGGAGCTAAGAATGAGCTCAAGAGCAAAGTTGCAGCGACTGGCAGAATCCAAAAGCTAAAGTTATTCATACGAGCAAATGCCATATCGGATGCGCCGATTTGCACTGGAATCATCCAGTTAGCAAAACCAACGAAAGCCGGCATGATCGCGCCGAACACCATCACTAAACCGTGCATGGTAGTGAGCTGATTAAAAAACTCAGGACGGAAGAATTGCAAACCAGGCTGGAACAATTCCAAGCGAATTCCTAGCGCCATCGTCCCACCAGCTAACAAGCTGATAAACGAGAACATCAAATACATCGTACCGATGTCTTTATGGTTGGTAGCGAACAACCAACGACGCCAACCATGTGGCGTGTGATCATCATGCGCATGGTCGTGTGCGTGATCGTGGGTAGTAGAGACTGTGCTCATGGATTACTCCGGTTTCGTTTTATCTAAATTAATTAATGGATTACTGGCCGCCGTGTGCGGTAATAATTTCTTGGGTTTGAATCACTTCTCCCGTTTTATTACCCCATGAATTACGGGTATAGGTAATAACTGCAGCGATATCGCCATCAGAAAGCACCCCACCCCATTTCGGCATTACGTTTTTACCGTTAAGCAAAATATTGAACTGGCCTGCTTTAGGACCATTCACGACTTTGCTGCCATCCAACGCTGGGAAAGCACCCGCACCTTTACCATTAGGTTGGTGGCAAGCCGCACAGTTCGCCGCATAGACTTTTGCACCGCGCTCTTTTTGCTCATCCAAGGTATAAATCTTGGAAGGATCATCAGAGGATGCAGACATTTCTTTCTTCTTCTCTGCAACCCAGGCGCTGTAATCTTCCTGTGAAACGACTTTGACAACAATCGGCATGAAGGCGTGCTCAGCACCGCACAACTCAGAACACTGACCGCGGAATGTACCAATCTTTTCAGCCTTAAACCAAGTATCACGAACAAAGCCCGGAATCGCATCTTGCTTTACGCCAAACGCTGGAATGGTCCAAGAGTGGATTACGTCATTTGCCGTAGTAATCAAACGGATCTTTTTACCAACTGGCACAACGAGTTCGTTATCAACTTCCATGAGGTAAGTCGGGGACTTAGGCTCTAAATTATTTACTTGTGTGCGTGGTGTAGAGAGTGTAGATAAGAAGCTAATACCTTCGCCCTCACCTTTAATGTAGTCATAGCCCCACTTCCACTGATAACCAGTAGTCTTAATAGTGATGTCAGAGTTAGTGGTGTCTTTCATTGCTACAACAGTTTTAGTTGCTGGCAATGCCATACCGATCACGATGAGTAATGGAACTACGGTCCAAACAATTTCAACCAAAGTGCTCTCATGGAATGAGGCTGATTTATGGCCAAGTGATTTACGGTGCTTCAAAATTGAGTAGAACATTACGCCAAAAACGCCTACAAAAATCAATGCGCAAATGCCCAACATCATCCAATGCAACCAGTGGATTTCTTGCATGATTTTGGTTGCAGGAGCAGCAAAATTCAGCTGATTTACAGCTGGGCCGCCAGGCATATTCTCGGCTGCGTGTGCAAAAGCAGTGCCGAAGGCTGCTACTAAATAGAGCGAAGCCCTAGTGACTTTTCCAAATAAATTCATCTTATTCTCTGTTTATTGTCGTGAGCAAAGCAGCAAAAAACGCCACAAAATGCCCAAAATGCGGTCTCAAGCCAATACATCCAGCGGTGATTATAGGGTTAATTAGGCACAACAACAAACTGGGATAACGCAGTCTCATCCAATCTTTGCCGTGGTTTAAATGATAGTAAGTACTTACACTTAAGCAGGATCTGACCTAGTCTTGCGTCCAATTTGATTTGGATCGATATACGCAACATGGTCCTTGGTCTTCGCAAGGTGCTTTCCAATTGCCCAAGCATGGCCATAAACCACCTCTAAGGTGAGTTTTTGGGGCAAATTAGTAATTTCATTGTTGCTTGTAGTCGCGATATTTGCCAATTGCAGCGCCTGAATATCCGCCATTAAAAGCGCTGGCTTCTCATAATCCAGAGTCAAATATTCCATATCCATCACGGGATCTGAAAAACGCTCTGTTACTAGGGCATCACCCATATCGTGCATATCCCAAGGGCTTAATAAATTTTTCAGCTGAATTGGTGAAATTTGAAGGTCACGTAGCTCTTTACCCGTATCAGGCCCCAAGTAGCTAAATGCAATCAGACCGCCCTCACGAAGGACGCGCCGACACTCCTGCAAGAAATGCTTTGGATCTGCCAAATCCTGCAATAAGAGAACGCTGAATACCAAATCAACTGAATTGTCAGGAAGATTAAATCTACCGGTCTGCAAATAATCCTGCAAAGTATTCGTTTTAACCGAGCGAAATATGGAACGCCAATTAGCGATTGCTTTTCTACGCCATATCTGAAAACAGGATGCACCCTCCTCGGTAACGCTATGAATGCAGGCATTAGGAAAACGCTTTGCAAGAATTGCGAGATGCTCCCCAGGAAAATCGGGGACTACCAAAACATCCTTGGCTATTAATTTGACGATATCGAGTTTTTGCAACATACGAGTTGCAATTTCATCCTGTAACCATCTGATCGGCTGGGTCATTGGCTCAGTATACTCAGCGCCCCATGCGATTTCTAGAGAAAACTGTTCAGTCTATTGGCGGGCAAATCTTACCCACCGCTTGTATTTCTTGCCAGCAGTTTCAAACAGAAACTATTTGCCATGCTTGCCTGGAAAACCTACATTGGAATAGCCTCATTAAGTATGAATGCTGTTTCCAATGCGGAATTCCACTTCACAGTTCAGAGCTACCCAGCAAACGCTGCGATCATTGCACCAAGAGCGAGCCATTTTTTGATAAGACATATTGTCTTGATCGATACGATGGCATTTTGCAAGACGCATTGCATCAACTGAAATACCAAAAGCGCATTGCATGTGCGCATGGGCTTGCAAGAGCCTGGAATAAAGTTATCGCCAATCCATTAGATTTCAATGAAGTAGGGTACCTGATCCCCGTACCACTCAGTCAAGAAAAGTTACATACCCGCGGCTTTAATCAAAGCTGGGAATTAGCGAGAAGGATTGATTGTGCCCCCATTCAAAAACTCCCGCGGCTTTTAAAGCGCCATCATCATGCCGAACATCAGGTTGGTAGCACCCTCACCGCACGACAAGATGCCGTCAGAGAAATGTTTTATATTGATGACCGATACATAGGCCTTATGAAGAATAAAACAGTTATTGTGTTCGACGATGTGATGACGACTGGTGCGACACTCAATGAAATTGCGCGTATTCTCAAAGAATCAGGTGTATCGCTCGTTATTAACTGGGTCTTACTTAGAACAACCAGGCCACCTCAATAAGTTGGAAATGCAGCATGTTTAATATTGTTTTATTTGAGCCAGAAATTCCCCCAAATACAGGCAACATCATTCGCTTGTGTGCAAACACGGGAGCAAAACTACACCTCATTGAACCTCTCGGCTTTCCAATGGAGGATGCTAAATTACGTCGCGCCGGATTGGACTATCACGAATTTGCAAGCATCCAAGTCTACGCTAATTGGTCAGAGTTTCTAAAAAATGAGCGGCCTGATGCACAACATCTTTTTGCCTTAACTACAAAGGGTAGTGGTAAGTTTCATGAAGGCACATATACGCCAAATGATTATTTTATTTTTGGCTCAGAAACGAAAGGCATCACAGAGGAAGTGCGCAGCTCGATTCCAAAGGAAAATCAAATGCGCTTAGCCATGCAAGACAACAGTCGAAGTCTGAACTTATCAAATACAGTGGCTATTGTGGTCTATGAAGCTTGGCGCCAGAATGGATTGCTTGGCGGCAAGTAAAAGCTAAAGTCTTGCTCTTAAGCTTCGATCTTTGGATCGCGCCCCATCAGTTTCTTTAAGCCCTCTTTGGGGGTTAGCTTGCCTGCAAGCACCTCACCCATCATTGCAGTGATTGGCATTTCTACATTCAAACGCTTAGCGAGGTCACCCACAGCGGCGGCGCATAAGACCCCCTCTGCTACATGGCCGAGGCTAGCTAAGATTTGATCTAGAGACTTTCCTGCAGCCAATTCGAGACCAACACGTCGATTGCGAGAAAGATCTCCAGTCGCCGTCAGAATCAAATCACCGGCACCAGTCAGACCCATACACGTTTCAGATTTACCACCTGCCGCTTTAACTAGGCGCATCATTTCAGCAAGGCCGCGTGTTAACACTGCAGCGCGAGCATTTAAACCTAAATTTAATCCATCACCAATACCTGCAGCAATCGCTAAAACGTTCTTAACTGCACCACCTAATTCAACACCAATCAAATCATCATTTGAATAAACGCGCATATTGCCATGATGAAACGCAGCCTGAACAATTTCGCAAAGGTGCGGTGAGGCGCTAGCAATAGTCAATGCACACGGCATTCCTGCGCCAACCTCATGCGCAAAACTAGGGCCTGATAAAGCGCCATAAGCATGTTTTAAACCATGACTATGTAACTTATCCTCGCGCTCAACTACTTGATGAGGTAATAGAGCGGTTGTTGGCTCAAGGCCTTTGCATAACCAGATAATATTGAGAGGTTGATCAGCAACCTTCAGTACATTAGCAATCGTTTCTGAGAGCCCAGACATTGGGGTTGCAATCACGAGAAGATCATCTGCCTGTAATTTCTTAATTGCAGCAGTAAAGTCAGCCTCTAACTGCAATCCTTTAGGCAAAGAGATGCCTGGCAGATAAGCTTGATTCTCACCGCTACTACCAATAACTTGCAGTTGCTCCGGACTGCGAGACCACAAACAAACATCTTCTACACGCAGTTGACGTGCTGCTTGAGAGGCCATTGCTGTCCCCCAGGCACCAGCACCAAGCAGGGTCACTTTCATAATATGTGACCTTGCTGATGGCGCTTAATTTGGAAGAATAATTTTGCTTTCATCTGCGGCATCATCGGCATTATTTCCGGCCGTATTATGGGCTTGCAATAATCTGTGCTCATACATTCCATGAAAATTAATTTCATTTAAATGGATGGGCTGAAAGCCAGCACGGCTAATGACATCAGCCATATTTGAGCGCAAGTATGGATACAGAATAGTTGGGCATGTAATACCTAACATTGGATCAACTTGTTCAGCAGGAATATTGTTAAATTCAAAAATACCAGCTTGATTGGCCTCAACCAAGAAAAGTACTTTTCCTTCTACACGCGCAGTCATGGTTGAGCTTAAGGCAACCTCAAAGAGTTCGTCGCTAATACGCTTAACTGCAACGTCAACCTCAATCTGGACTTGTGGCTCAGCTATTACCAAAAAAATCTCAGGGGAATTAGGCTGCTCTAAGGACAAGTCCTTTAAGTAAATACGCTGAATGCGAAATGAAGGGTCTTTGGACTCAGTATTTGCTGCGCTAGGTGCAGAAGATTGTTCAGTCATTGCAAACTTTCTTTTATGTTTTTAATCTATCAAACTAGTAGAGGATACAGCTTGCCAGCTCGGTCCAAGGCAACCAAATCATCGTAGCCACCAACGTGGGTTTCACCAATATAAATTTGCGGAACGGTGCGACGACCAGTTCTTGTCATCATGATTTCGCGCTGGGCTGGATCACGATCAATCAAAATCTTTTCTAAATGATTGACGCCTTTTTTCTGGAGCAACTTCTCTGCCATTACGCAGTATGGACAAACTTGAGTGCTATACATTGTTACTTGAGGCATTTAACTTCTCCTACTTCACTAATGGAAGAGCGGCGACTTTCCAAGCCTGAACTCCGCCCTCTAAAACACCAACTTCTTCAAAGCCCAGTTTTTTGACTTCAGCCAAGGCCTTGCGTGAATGGGATCCGGTATCGCATACCAACACTAGTGGGCGCTTACGATCCAACTTTAGAGCCTCAATTGCCGCGACCACCCCAGCTGCACTAGCTAACTTTGATCCTGGCAAATGGCCTGCCTTGTAGGCATCTTCTGCCCGAAGGTCCAATACATGGGCTTTACGGCGGTTAATCCAGATAGTTGCCTCAGTAGGAGACAGCCCCTTCCCGCTAATAAGCGTAGATAATGTGGGGAGGAAGAGCGCTACGCCTGAAACAACCAAAAGGGCGATAAGCGCTAAATTATCAATTTGCGTGAGAAAGTTCATCACCGGATTATAGAATGGCTCTATGAAACAACTTGTCCTTATTCGTCATGGCGAATCCGCCTGGAACCTTGAAAACCGCTTTACTGGCTGGGCGGATGTCGACTTAACCCCTAAAGGCGCAGAACAAGCGCTCGCAGCTGGTGAAAGCCTTCGAAAAGCAGGCTATGAATTTGATGTGGCCTATACCTCCGTTCTACGAAGGGCTATTAAGACCCTTTGGCACGTTCAAGACGCCATGGACCTCATGTGGATTCCGGTTGTTCATAGCTGGAGACTAAATGAACGTCATTACGGTGCGCTCACAGGCCTAAATAAAGCGGAGACCGCTAACAAATATGGCGATGAACAAGTTCACATTTGGCGTCGCTCATATGATGTGCGCCCACCCTTGTTGGAAACCCATGATGAGCGCAATCCTCAAAATGACAAACGCTATGCAAAATTAAGCGCGGCTGACATTCCCCTTGGTGAATGCCTTAAGGACAATGTTGAACGAGTTCTTCCTCTTTGGAATGAATCTATCGCTCCTGCACTCAAAGCAAACAAACGCGTATTGCTAGTAGCACATGGAAATAGCATTCGCTCCTTAATTAAGTATTTGGATCAAATGTCCGACGAAGCCATTATGGAAGTCAATGTTCCTAATGGCGTCCCCCTTGTATACGAGCTAGACGATAACCTGAAACCAATTCAACATTTCTATTTGGACTAAAACAAAAACATGCGTCAATTTTTGAAGAACTTTGCTCTGATTGCAATTGGCCTCATTGCTGGTGTAGCCGCCACTATTCAGCTTTCAGCGACAGCCCAACAAGGCACGCAACTTCCCCTGGATGAACTGCGCACTCTCTCAAACGTCTTCGCTCAAATCAAGCGTGAATATGTAGAGCCGATTGAAGACAAGCAACTCTTAACCGATGCTGTCAAAGGCATGGTGAGCAGCCTTGATCCACACTCTACTTTCTTGGATAAGAAAGATTTTGCAGAGATGCAAGAGCAAACTTCTGGAAAGTTTGCCGGCCTTGGAATTGAAATCACCTCAGAAGACGGTGTCGTCAAAGTGCTGAATCCGATTGAAGATAGTCCAGCTGCACGCGCCGGTCTTCAGGCTGGTGACTTAATTACACGTCTTGACGATAAGCCTGTGCGGGGCATGTCTCTTGATAAAGCAGTGCGCACAATGCGTGGCACCCCTGGCACCAAAATTACTTTGACTATTTACCGTAAGAGCGAAGAACGCAGCTTCCCGGTCACAATCACTCGCGCCGAAATCAAAGTGCAATCTGTTAAGGCCAAAGTTTTGGATAACGATATTGCCTGGGTACGAATTACTAGCTTTCAGGAGCGCACCGTTCCTGACTTAGCTAAAAAATTAACTGATTTAGCCAACCAAGATCCAAAACTCAAAGGCATCATTCTTGACCTGCGAAATAATGGTGGTGGATTGCTTCAAGGTGCAGTTGGCGTTGCAGCTGCTTTCTTACCAGCAGATGCTGTCATTGTGTCGACTAAGGGTCAAGCTCCTGACTCACAACAAGTATTTAATGCCTCACCAGAGATGTATCGTCTTAGTGAGCCCGGCGATCCTCTAGCGGGTGTTCCAGAAATCTTCAAGAAATTACCAATGGTAGTTTTAGTGAATGCCTACTCAGCATCTGCCTCAGAAATCGTTGCAGGCGCCCTGCAAGATTACAAACGCGCAACCATTATTGGTAAAACTACTTTTGGCAAAGGTTCTGTACAAACAGTACGCCATTAACTAATGACTCTGCACTCAAGATCACCACAGCCTATTACTACACACCTAGTGGTAAATCGATTCAGGCATTCGGGATCAAGCCAGATATTCCTGTAGATCAAAATAAAGATGGCGATCCAGATGATGTGCTGATCACTCGTGAAATTGATAGTGAAAAACACTTACGCAATAAACAATCAGCAGAAGATAAGCTGATTAAGGATCGTGAACAGCGCCGCCTTGAAGAGATGCAGCGTATTGAAGAAAAGAATGCCAAGAAAACTCCTGAGGAAAAAGAGAAGGAGAAAAACAAAAAACCTACTGAACTCGGTAGTGCTGATGACTTCATGCTCTCTCAAGCCGTTGCCTTTATTAACGGTCAGCCAGTGAAGCGCTCTTCATCCAAGCTTGAGTAATTTCTTTCTCTTGACCTGCAAATGAATGATGCGCAGCTCCTTCGCTACTCAAGGCATTTACTGCTTGAGGATATTGATGTTGAAGGTCAAGAGAAGCTCTTAAACGCACATGTCTTAGTTGTTGGCGCTGGCGGCCTTGGCAGTGCTGCTGCCCCTACATAGCAGCTGCTGGGGTTGGGCACATCACCCTCCTTGATCATGATGAGGTAGATCTGACAAACTTGCAGCGCCAAATCATGCATACCGAGGGGACTGTTGGAAAAAGTAAGGTTGCCTCTGGTAAACAATTTTTGCAGCAACTCAATCCCACGATCCAAGTTGAAACAATTCAAGCAAAGGCGACTACATCATTGCTGGATGATCTATTGCCCAGCGTCGATGTTGTTTTGGACTGTACCGATAACTTTCAAACTCGCCAACTCATTAACGCAAGTTGCGTCAAACATCAAAAGCCTCTTGTTTCTGGATCGGCTCTACGCTTCGATGGGCAAGCATCTGTCTTTGATTCACGCGATACGAGCTCTCCCTGCTATGCCTGTATTTTCTCTCCCGATGCAACATTTGAGGAGATAAGCTGCGCCAGTATGGGCATCTTCTCGCCATTAGTGGGCATCATTGGCAGCATCCAGGCAGGCAGCACAAGCGCTGCAGGTGGTGATTGGATTCGGGAAGTCTTTGGTGGGGCGTATGCTGCTATGGGATGCGCGGAATACGCAGGTGGATCAGATTCGCATCAGTCGCAACCCTGATTGCCTAGTCTGCGGCAAACCCCATTAGGCTTTTAGGCCAGCAAACGCTCTAAGGCTTTAGCTTGAGCCTCCGGCTCATAGGCTTTTAATACCCTTGGGAATCGGGCTTTTAGCATTCCCACATTAGCCTGAAGAATCTCACGTTTTACCAACAAGAGTTGACTGAAATGCATGGAGAAATCGGTTAATCCCATCGCTAGTAACAACTTGGTTAAAGCAGGGTCACCGGCCATCTCACCACAGACTGCTACCGGAACATTGGCACGTTTAGCTTGATCAATAATATTGGCGATGAGATTCAGAATAGCGGGATGTAAAGGGTCATACAAATGAGCTACAGCATGGTCTGCTCGATCAATTGCCAAGGTATATTGAATTAAATCGTTCGTACCGATGGATAAGTAATCAAAGCGATTGATAAACAAAGGCAGTACTAAAGCTGCCGCTGGAATCTCAATCATCGCACCCACTTGAATATTGGGATTAAAAGATTGTCCACGCTGGAGTAATTGCTGCTTTGCCTTTTCAATTAAGCGAAAAGTTTCATCAATTTCCTTAGCATGTGCCAGCATCGGGATCATAATCCGCGCTTGGCCATGAGCTGAAGCCCGCAAGATGGCTCTTAGTTGCGTTAAGAAAATTTCTGGCTCTGTTAAAGACCAACGGATGGCCCGCAAACCCAATGGAGATGTACCGGTTTGAGAAACATCGCTGCCGCCAGCACCCAATGCCTTATCAGCCCCAACGTCGATAGTTCTAATGTTGACTGGCAAGCCATGCATCAATTCGATGACGCGACGGTATTCCTGATATTGCTGCTCTTCATCTGGCAAGGCATGCTTGCGGTCCATAAACAAAAACTCAGAACGAAATAGACCGACACCTACCGCACCCAACTTAACGGCCTGGATCGCATCTTCTGGTAGCTCAATGTTGGCAAAAAGTTCAATATCAACTCGATCCAGTGTTTCCGTTTTGGCATGCTTTAGCTGCTGTAGCTTGCGAGCCTCTTTTAAGGCTTGGCTTTGAAGTTTTCGGTACTCTGCTAATAACTGCTCATCAGGTGCAACTACGACTACGCCTTGTTCGCCATCGAGAACTAACCAATCACCGTGGCGAATCATTTCGCTAGCATGGCGCACACCCACAACAGCTGGAATTTCCATGCTACGGGCTACGATAGCTGTATGAGATGTTTTGCCTCCAAGGTCGGTAACGAAACCGGTGAAAGCATGCTCTTTAAAACGCAACATGTCATGAGGCGCAATATCGTGGGCCACAATGATTGATTCCACACCAATCTCACTGGATGGCAAAAACTCAGATTCATGTAGCGCATCTTTTTGAGCATTTAGCGCCTTGATAACGCGCTCAGCTACCTGACGAATATCATTGGCACGCTCCTTTAAATAAGGATCTTCAATCTCAGCAAATTGCTCTAAGAGATCATTCAATTCGGTGGTTAAAGCCCAGGCAGCGTTTAGACGCTGTGTACGAATTAACTTGATTGGCTTTTCAGCTAGGGCCGGATCGGCCAAGATCATGCCGTGCACATCCAAGAATGCTGCCATCTCTTGAGGTGCATCCTTGGGCAATCCCAAACGCAACTGTTCGAGCTCTAAGCGAACTTGATTGAAAGCATCTAATAATTTTTGGGCTTCCGCCCCTTCTTTACCGGGCTCAACTAAATAATGGCTGACCTCTAATGCTGCGCGCGAAATCAGTACTGCCTTGCCGATAGCAATTCCTTTTGATACTGGAATTCCGCGCAAGGCAAAAGTCATGCTTACTCACCCTCTCCGAAGCGATCGTTAATTAAAGCGGTGAGCGCAGTCATTGCTTCATCCGCTTTTTCACCAACGGTTTCCAAGGTGACTGTACTACCAATACCTGCGGCCAACATCATGACCCCCATAATGCTCTTGGCATTAATTTGACGCCCATTGCGTGACAACAATATTTCACAAGGAAACTGGGCAGCTAATTGCGACAACTTAGCCGATGCCCTAGCATGAAGACCCAACTTATTAATGATCTCGATTTCAGCGACTGGCATTACGCAAAAACTCCTTTTATTCTTGATCTACTTTTGCGCCTAGACGCAAAATTCCCTGCTGTCCACCTGCTAAAGCCTTTTTGGCCAACTCTTCTAAACTTTCGCCACGATGAGAAATACATCGCATGAGCATCGGCAGATTTAATCCCGCTAAAACAATTACCGGCGCATTCAGTCCTGATAAGGGGCCCAAGCTTTCTAACTTCGATGCCACATTGGCAGGTGTAGCGCCCATGACATCGGTCAAAATAAGTACCCCATGGCCAGTATTAACACCATAAGCCGCTTTTAAAACGCGATCAAAGCTTGCCTTTGTGTCTTCATGTGGCGGAATATCTACCGCCCTTACACGCTCAGGCAACTCACCAAAAGTATGCTCAACAAAACCCAGCATTGCGCTTGCAACAGGGGTATGTGCAACGATTACGATTCCAGGCATATCAGGACAATACCCTTTCAAGCGCTTTTAACCAAAACTGTGGAACATCAAATTGACTTTGGTCGGTGATTTCAACAAAACAAGTTGGGCTAGTGACATTAATTTCTGTGAGATAGCCACCTATCAAATCTAGGCCAACTAAAAATAAACCGCGCTGGAAAAGAATAGGCGCCAGTTTTTCAGCAATGCTCTTTTCAGCATCACTTAAAGGCATTGCAACACCTTTTCCGCCAGCAGCCAAATTACCGCGAATTTCTTTACCCTGAGGAATACGCGCCAAGGCAAATGGCACAACCTCACCACCTATCAACAGAACCCGCTTGTCACCATCAGCGATCTCAGGCAGAAAACGTTGAACCATCAGAGTACGAGCGCCATTCTCACCCAAGGTTTCCACAATGCTAGCAAGGTTCAGGCCATCAGGACCAACTCGAAATACGCCCATGCCCCCCATACCATCAAGGGGTTTAATCACAATATCGTTATGCTTGCGATGAAATTCCTCAACCGCACTCAACTCACGAGTCACCAGCGTAGGTGGAATCAAATCAGGAAATTCGGTAATGGACAGTTTTTCTGAATGATCACGGACTGCTGCAGGATCATTAAATACTTTGGCACCCTGCCTCTTTGCAGCAGACAGCATCCAGGTTGTATTGAGATATTCAATATCAAACGGTGGATCTGTTCGCATCTGTACTGCAGAAAAAGAATGAAGTGGTTTTGATTCCATTTCACCCAACTCAAACCAGGGTGAAGAATCTAAGGTAATTCGCAAAGACTGGCAATCAGCAACAACAAGATTGTCTTTCCACAAAATATTGCAGCTCTGACAAAACCACAGACGATATCCCGCTTCTTGCGCAACTCGCATCATCGCCAAAGTGGAATCTTTTTTTATCTTGAAAGATTCAAGAGGGTCGGCAATGAATAAAAGATCCATATTGTTCTAGTGAGTGATCAACACTTGAAATTAGGCTACTTCCATGTCTGGATCCGTTCTCTCAAGCTCAAGAGAAGAGGCAAGTAAAGCCAAGCGGGCCACAACACCATACAAATAGAAGCGGTTTGGTGGTGCGCTACCAGGCTTGGCACCCAGATCTGGCATAGAGTTTTGCTCGAAAGCCAAGGGTACAAAATGCATGCCGGGTGCATTGAGGTTTTCATCAGGGCCACGATCGGTATGTACACGATAAAAGCCGCCAATAACGTAGCGATCAATCATATAAACCACTGGCTCAGCAACTGCCTCATTCACCTTCTCAAAGGTATACACGCCTTCTTGTATGAGTACGTCACTGACTTCAAGGCCTTCCT
>TBL_comb48_EPIDRAFT_1000203_pt1 | contig 46419 bp, 36 predicted proteins | sample TroBogEpilimnion_37_FD_10681 | JGI IMG/M metagenome (IMG submission 10681) | reverse complement strand
ACAAAATACTTGTAGATAGTATGAGTATGCAATATCTTACAGGTGCTGAAATAGATTATAAAGAAGAATTAATGGGCAGTAGTTTTGTAATAAAGAATCCTAATGCAACAACAACATGCGGCTGCGGCAGCAGTTTCGGAGTTTAATAAATGACACAACAAATAATTAATACAGGTATTCAAGGTAACGACGGAACTGGCGACAGCATTCGTGATTCGTTTAATAAAGTTAACAGTAACTTTACTGAACTTTATGCAATATTTGGATTAGGTGGAAAACTAACTTTAGCAGGGCTAGGTGACGGAACTAGCTATGCCGCTAATCAATTGATTACTGCAAACGCTACTGGAACAAGTCTTTCTGCAAGAACTTTAACTAACTCCGATGGTAACTTAGCCATTACCTTTACTGAAAATACTATTGATATTAAAGCTACAGCATCTAAGCTAATTGATGATACTAGTCCTACACTTATTCAAAGTATTAATGCCAACAGTCTTTATACCATTGGTAATATTGTAGATCCTAGTTCATCACTAGTTAATGCATTTAACTCTGTTTATTCAGGTGCTCCTACTACACTTGGACGTTTACCTGTATCAGTTAACTACGGTGTTCAAAATTTTGTTGCGGCTGTTGGTAGTAATTTTAGCAATCTTAATCAAGTGTTGTCTGCTCCTGTTGCGGGCACTTATACCGTTAGCGCGGCTCTTAAAACTCGCTCACAACCATTAGTTCCGCAAATTAGCGATAGTGATTATAACGCTTCATACACAAGTAATTACTTGACTACTGAAGTAATGCAACGTAAAGATACAGTGTACCGTGGTGGTGACACTATGACTGGTGCATTAACTCTTAGCGATCATCCAGCACCATTATCAGGATTTGGAACTCCTAAGTCAAGCTCGGACTTACAAGCGGCTACAAAATACTATGTTGATAATAATACATTTTACAGTTCAGTAAACTTGTATGTTTCTACAACAGGTGATGATAACCAAACTCTTACGCCAGCTGGACGTCAAGGTCGTGCATGGCAATATGCATATAAAACTATTAGTGCGGCATGTTTAGAAGCAGATAGCTTAATGTCTCTAAGTCAATTAGAGCCGGGCCCATATCGTCAAACTATTACTTACACTCAGAACGCTATTCAAACTCAATCAATTGTTAATGCGGCTGGATTAGGAGCAACTGGTAATAATGGCAATAGTGTCTATACTAGTGCGGCTACACTTCTAGAAGACAACAAGCAATTTATTCAAACAGAAACTATTGCATACATTAACCAAAAGTATGTTAGTCAGTTTTCAAACACTGGATTTTATAATTTACTTTATAACATCACACAAGGCATTGGGTACGATGCTATTTTAGGTTCAAACTTTAATACTGTAACCTATGTTACTAGTTTGTTCAATCAATCTTCAGTAAATCAAAATATTGTTGCTAACCAATTGGCACAAGTTACTGACGCAATTAATCAAATTCAAACACAGATTGCTACGTATTCTTACAGTACACCTTTATTAAAGCAATATGTTAGCCAGATTATTTCTGCATTACAGTACGATTTACTATTGGGTTCAAATTTCCAAACTACTATTGCAGGATTAAATTTTAATCATTACGGAATTGGTGTTAGCTCTTCTGAAATGGTTTTTGTATTGAATCAATTACAAGCCACTATCTTAACTACCATCGGATCTAGTAACGGTCAAGGAACATTGATAGCTCCATACTTTACTAATCTTGAAGCAATAATACAAACAGGAACAGCATCAACACCAACATACCCATCAATCAGTTCAACAACTATAGAACAGACTGATGCTAAATCATTATTATTAAACAACGTTGCCTTCTTGCAAGCAGAAATTGTTGCTTACTTAACCAGTAAGTATCCTTCATTAGCTTATAGTAAATCTACTTGCCAACGCGATATACAATACATAGTATGGTCATTGGTATATGATTTAATCTACGGTGGTAACAGTCAAAGTGTATATGCAGGTCTACAATACTGGGCGGCTAGTTATAGCGTTGATACATTCCAGGATCAAGAAAAATCAGCAACCATTGCTTCAATAATTTACTTAAAAACATTAGTTGCAAATGTATTAACCAATACACCATTAGGTACTAACAGTACTGTATTATATCAAACTACAGTACCTCAGTATACTAACCAAACATTAAATCACGTAGTTGCAAATGACACATTAAGCAATAATATTATTGCAAATATTACAACTATACAAATTATTGTTAGTAGCAGTAGTGAATCTGTTGCGGCTACAACTTATAGTCTAGTAACCCCAACTACTCCATCAACTGGAACAATTTATAGTTACACACAGTTGTTTAATCCAACTGCTTGGGCTTTAGCTGCCGATACTGAACTTAAAGCACAGTACAGCATTATTAATAATGATTCATTAACTGCTGATGTTTCTAGTTTATTCAAAACAGTTAATCAAATATTAACCTACGGTGTAGGAACAGCACAAATTCCAATTACTGGAACTAACACTTCTTCATTCTCAACAAACAATGTTTATAATTTATACGTAGGACAACCAATTACGTTTGCCCAAGTGTGGGGAGGTAGTGTTAACCTTGCAGGAACTAATGGCGGAACATACTACATCTATTCTATTGATAGTGTTAATAATCAATTTACAATTAGTACAACTAATCCATTAGCTGGAAATGCAACTCAAAAGACATTAGTATCAACATCTGGCACAGGTACTGCGACAGTTTATAATCGTCCAACACCATTTATGCCAAGCCAAACATATTCTACATATGGCAATGCTGCCGCAGGTATATTGGCAAACTTACAATTCTTAGCAGAAGATGCATACTTGTATGCAACTATTAATCACAGCGGATTTATTCCTGCTGAAGGTATAACTGCATTTAAAAATAGTATTGTATATCTATCTGAAGCAGTTGCTTATGATTTAGCATCTACTACTGCTACTGTAGCATCTAGTTCTGCTTCATGGTATGCGGCTAATCAGATCATGCTAAACTTTGCTAAGGGTGGATCAGAAAATTCTATTTGGTACGGTGGCGTTAATACAGTTATTGCTAGATTGCTAGACAGTATTACAAAAGTTTCAGAAGATAATGCTGTTACAACACAAGTTGGAGCAATCCTTGCTCAAACATTTAGCACAAGTTTTGACACACCACACGCATTTGCCGCAGGTGCAATTACTACATTGTTCTCGTCAATTATTGAACCAGTAATTGCAGGAGCTACAATTACTCCAACATACCCATCGTTGGCTACTTATGTTACTACTAACGCTCAATTATACAACGCAACACAGATTGTTATTAATCAAGCATCAACTATATCTAACAATATTTTAGCTTATATGGCTAATAAGTATGTTGGTGGTTTCTCTTACAATCAAGCCACTTGTTATAGAGACGTCGGCTATGTAATTGATGCAATGGCTATTGACTTATTAACTGGTGGTACATATCAATCAATTAATGCAGGTAAGTCATACTATAAAAATGCATCAGCGGCTACAATAGCTATCGGTACACAGTATGCTGAAACTGTTGACGGATTGAAATATGCTGAAACACTAGCAATACAAGTTTTAAATCAAGTTTCAGCATTACGTTACCAATCACAAATATCACAATATCCTGCATCGTTTAATTCAGGACTTGGCGGTGCTAGTTCTGCAACAAGCCAACTACAAACATTGTATGCAACCATGTTAGGTATTATTACCAACGGTGTTGGATCAGCTCCAACTCCAAGTTTTGGTACAGGTTTGTGGAGTATTACATTTGCTAACGGTGGACGTGGTTACGTTGATCAAGGTGCGCCAGGTGACGTTCACATTCTTCCAGGACAAATTTTAATTGGTAATACCAGTGGAGCACAAGGTGTTATTGTTAGCTACACACAAGGAACATTGTCAAGTTACGATACAATCGTTGTTCAATTAACTCAGCCAGGTTTCTTCCAGCTAAATGAAACATTAGACTTTGGTGCAACTACTTCAAGTTTACAAATTACTATTAATGTTGAAAGCGGTATCTACTATGAAGATTTCCCAATCAAGTTACCACAAAACTGTACAATCGCAGGTGATGATTTCCGCCGTACGATTGTGCGCCCGGCAAATCGAATTAGTCAAAGTCCATGGGTTAATACGTTCTTCTATCGCGATGCAGTCATTGATAATTTATTAACAGGTCAAATTAATTTTCCAAGTTTAGGCCGTGGCGGTATTGATTATGCTGTATCAGCTAACACTTCATTAACCTTAAGTGCAACTAGTGGTTCTATAACTGGTACACTAGGTAGTGGTACTGCTCCAAATAGTTGGGTTAATTTAATCTTAACTGATGCTATTGCATTGTTTACTGGATACATTAGTGGCAATACTTTAACAGTATCAAGTGTTACTTCAGGAACAATTACTGGTGCTAACAACGGATATACTTCAACATATACTGCTCCTAACTTTGTAGGTCAATACATTATTGGGCCTGGAATCCCAGCAGGCACTTATATTACTGGCACTACAGCAGGTGGATCAACTGTTCAAACAAGTGCTTCTACTTCATGGTATTTAAACAACACACTAACAGCAGGATCTAGCGGATCTCCTGTTAATTTAATTGCAGTAACTGGTCTAGCACAAGTTACCAATGTCAGCGGTAATGTAATTTTTGCTAACGTATTACAAGGATATCCATTTAATTCAGCAGACGCAAGTCCAACTGTAATGGCATCCGGATACTGGCATTTGTTTAGCGGATTGCCATATGGATATCATTATCTAACTGATCCACAAAACGTATATTCAACACCTTTAAACAACAAGAACATTGACATGTTCTTAGTAAATGATGCTACTCGTGTTCGTCTAATTTCAGGACAAGGCCATGGCGGCTTTATGATGGTACTTGATCCTAATGGACAAATTAAAGCCAAGTCTCCATATGCTCAAGAATCTGGTTGTTTCTCAGGTAGTATTAACGAACCACGCTTTGCAGGTGGACAATTTATTGACGGATTTTCTGGAAGACTATCAGGTAATATTACTTCTGTAAATGCTGTCAACGGAGTTGCAGGTGTAAGTCTAACAGTTACTGGAACACAAAATACAGGTTTAGATGTTCGTGCTCCGCAAGTACCGTGCTCATTCTTTGTTCAAGGTAATCGATATCAAGTTAATGAAATTCTTAGTTATACACAGGCTGTACAACAAGTTCAAAGTTCATACGCATCAGGTGGTGCAAGTGGTTCTTTAACATTAGTTGTAAATTCAGCTAGTGGTATTGCTAAAGGAATGCTAGTCACAGGTAACGGTGTTCCTGCTTATACTTACGTTGATCCTCTTTGGAATGGCTCAACAACTATATTGTTAACCACAGCACTAAACGCACAAGCGGCTGGTACTTACACATTCTCATTACCTCAAACTGTAATGGTATTAGATGCGTCTACTCCATTTAGTCCATTGACTGCATTTGGAAATAGTTACTCAACTATTAGTACTGTACTTGGCACTGTTATCGATGCAGTGGCATACGATTTAGCATTAGGTACAAATTATCAAAGTGCTAAATTAGGATTAACATTACTTCAACCACAAAATATTCCTACAGGACTAGCGTTATCATTGACTAGTCAAGGAATCACTTATGTTGGAACAAAAATTGGAAACTTGAATGCTCCGGCAGTAAGTGGCGGTAGTTTATCAAATATTAAGTCTAGTTTAAATACAATAACAAATATTCTTAATAACGGTTTAAGTTATGTGCCAACTATTGTTTGGCCAACTACAACTAGCACATATACTACAGCTAATCAACTAGCTGTAAAGAATATTTTACAAATAAACAAAGCATTTATACAACAAGAAATTACAGCTTGGATTGCTTATAATTTTAATATTAGTGCCAACGCGGCTTATAGTGCTATCAAGAGTCAACGAGATATTGGCTATATTATTGATGCATTAACCTACGATATTGTGTTCAATAACGCAGGTAACAATAGCAACAGCATGATGTATGATATTGCTCAAAGTTACTATAGTGGCGGTACTAGCGAATTACAAATTACTATTGGTAACAGTACTGTTAGTGTACAAGCAATTTGTTTAGCATCATTTGTAAGACTTAATCAAGTATTGCAATCAGTTGTTATTAATCAAGCAATTACTCCTACAAGTGGTAATAACCTAACACAAGATCGTACAACATATACGTATTCTTATAGCGCACCAACAGCTGAACAAACTAGAATTGCAACACTAATTGGTTATCTAATTGATTATGCAACTGATGGATCTTTCAATTGGTCCGCAATAGGTACTGTTACTAGCGGTAGTACTGTAATACAAAACGTTTCTTGGATTCCAGGATTAACTACACCAGCTACTGCTAATACATATATTACAGGAACAGGTATCCCTGCAGGTGCTTATATTACTGCTCTTAATGGTGCAAGTATTACTATTACTGGGGCAACTGCTACAGCTACAGGAGTTGGTACAAATAGTATTGCAACACTTACCTATGCCGCTCAAGCAACTGTTCCGTTCACTGTAGGTTCAACATTAACTGTTACTGGTATAACTCCAAATGCATATAACGTAACAGCTACAGTATTATCTGCAACAACTACTCAAGTAACGTATGCGTTAACTACTACTCCATCAAACGGATCTGCGTTCACAGGCGGAGCAGTTGGCAACTACACTGCAAACGTAGGTGGTCCAATTACAATTAGCTCGGCTGCTACTGTAACTTCGCCTACAACTAACAGTAACAACATTGACGGTACTGTAATTACATTTACAGGTGGTCAGTTATCATCGGTTAATGCACTTGGTAGATATAGTCCATACGTTAGCCTTACTGATTTCTCAACTATTGAAGCTCAGAAATCTACTATGATCGGAACATATAGTTCTGCATCATTCAGTGGTTATATCTCAGGAACAACATTAAATGTAACAAGTGTACAAAGTGGAACTATTGTTTCTGGTATGGTTATTTCTGGAAATGGTATAACTTCAGGTACAACAATTACTGCCAACTTAACTGGTAGCGGATCAACTGGGGTTAGCACATGGACCGTAAATGCTTCTCAAGTAGTTGCATCCGGTGTCAGTCCTATTAACCTAATTGGTTCAACATCGTCTGGTTTAGTATCGTATATCGACCAAGGTGGAGGTTTAAATATTCCAATTGAGATGGGCGGTAACCGTTCAATGTTGGCAAACGATTATACACAAGTTAACGATTTAGGTTACGGTGTATTAGCAACTAATAACGGTTTAACAGAACAAGTTTCAACCTTTACTTACTATAACCATACTGCATATTGGGCGTTGAATGGTGCTCAGATCCGTTCTGTTGCTGGGTCTAACTCAAACGGTGACTACGGACTACGTGCTACTGGTTATGATCAGACTCAAATACCAAACGTTGTTACTTTAGCTAGCAACCAAATACAAACTGCTCGTGTTTATAAACAAGGTTCTACTGCTGGCTATATGGTTCCAACAGCGGCAACTCCTGCGTTAAGTGTATGGGTTATTGGATATCAATACACACCATTTAACAATTCAGAAATTGAAATTGATCACAGTCTAGCAGGCGGTGGTATTACTCGTTATTCAGTAGCAAACGTTCAACATGCTGGTATTCAAATTAATGGAGAAGACGTATTACAACTAAGTTTTAGTACATCAGGTACTGGTGGTACAAGTACCAGCGGATTACAATACCCATTGTATGATGGACAGTTAGTTACAATCCGTGCATTACAAAACCAAAAAGTTCTAAATGTTGCAACTGTACATCCAACTCGCCCAAGTACTAGCTTCCAGTATTCAAATAACTTGGCCACTGTTTATAGAGTTATTGCTTATAACTTAATCGAATCAACAGGTGAATCTTTAACACAATTAACAACCGGTGCTACTGCAACCTACGTAAGTCCTACAAGTAACGCTACTAGTTCTGCTGTTATCAGAGTAACACTTGGGTCTGGAACTATTAGCGCAGGACAAGTGATAAGTGGTATTGGATTTACCGGTACCTTAACTGTTTATAGCGTTTCGTTTATTAGTGGTTCAGATTATGCAGTAACATTAACTGGTACTCCTACTACACAACCAACTGTAGGCGAAACTATTGTATTCTCAAATGTAGTTCAAACTACATCAATTATTCAAACTGACTCATCATTTAACTATTATCAGTTGGCTACTGATCCGATCACTGTTGGTACAGCTGATCCTACTCCGTATCTAACAGGATATGCTAGTGCTACAGTATCAAGTATTTCATCTACTACCCTTGTTGTTTCAAGTGTATCTGGTACTATTGCACAAGGCATGACTGTTGGTGGATTAGGATTTACTACACAGACAGTTGTTAGTGTATCAGGCCCAAGTGCAGGCAATTACACAATTACATTAAGTGCAGTTCCTACATCAGGCATTACTCCTGTTGGATTTGTATACTTTGCTGTTAAGACATTAGGTGCTCAAGTTGGTGATAATAAGATTGCTGTTAGTCCGCTTTCACAATCAATAACAATATCACAACTTAATACAGGAACATACATTACTTCTTATAACGGTCGTGTACATCGTGTTATTAGTTACACTCCACCTGTATTAGTTGCTACAGCAACTTATGTAAGTGGAGGAACTTCTGTTACTCCTACACTAACTGTTAGTGGCGTAACAGGAACTATTATTCCAAGTGTAATAGCAAGCAACCAATATACCTATGTATACAACAACACAGGAACAGGATTTACCGGGCAAGCAGTTTATGTTACTGCGGTAAGTGGTCCAAACGGCAGTGGTAATTATACTGTAACACTAAGTGGAACTGTAAGTTCAGTAACAGCTGGTGCGTCATTATCGTTTGGTACGAATCAACAGTCTTATATAACTATTGATCCAAACCCAATATACAACCTTGCAGGATCTAATGTTTCAGCAGGTGCTTTAACATTTGTTAGTTCTCAATATAGCGTTAATAACACCAGTTACGAATACGTAACCTATAATGTTCCTAACACACAAACTAGTGCTAACCCAACACCAGTGTTACCACCAGTAGATAGTTACATTGCAATTAGCGGACAAAGTACTGCATCGTACAATGGTACATATCAAGTTGTAGGTAACACTAGTCAAACAACAATTAGTGTTTCAAGTATAACAAACTTACAAGTAGGTATGATCCTATCTAGTAGTACAACTGGTGCAATTATACCTCCTAACTGTATTGTTCAATCAATATCAAGTACTGGAAACACATTTGTAGTAAGCCCTGCATGTTGGTTACCGCCAGGTGCAAGTATTACTGCTACGTTCCCTCTAACAGTGGCTAGCATTACAGTTAACACTCTTGGTAATAACGGATATGCAACAGCACCTACACTAACATTCAGTGGTGGTGGCGTTGATTCAACTCATGGCATATTTGCACAAGCATACTGTACAGTTGACTCTGTAAGTCAAACTATTAACTCACTTGTGGTAGTTGTTAGCGGTGGTTACGGTTACACTTCAGCTCCAACTATTACTCCAAGTTATGGTAGTGCAACATTTAATGTAACAATGTCTAGTGTTACACCATTCAGTGCAACTATCACAGGATCAAGTAATACTACACAAATTGCAGTAGGTTATCCAACTGCAAGAAGTGAAGTAGCATCTATTACATCTAATTTAAGCCCTACAGTTGGTGGAGTATTAACTGGAATTCAATTTACAAGTAACTTGTTAACAGTTACATCAACTGCTGGATTAATAGTAGGCAACCAAATTATATTCACACTACCTACTTCTAGTTCATCTCAAGCAGGATATATTGTTGCAGGTGTTCCAGCATCATCAACAGCTGCCGCTACAGTAGGAACTACATACTACATTCAAAGCATTTACAGTAGTACACAGTTTACAATTAGCACTTCGCAATTTGGTAGTGCATTTGTTCCAGTATCTAGCGGTACTGGTAGTATTACCGGACTTGCAATTAACTGGGTAGCAACTAACTTTACCTTTGGAGGTAGCAATACCTTTACTGGTTACACTATCAGCAATGCAAGTGTGTCAGGTTCAGGTTCAGGAACTTATACTGCTACATTGACTGTAGCAACTATGACTATTACTCCAGGTGCTTACTATCGAGTATGGAACAGTATTAACGTAGCATTTAACGGAACATGGTTGTGCGTAAACAGTACTGGCGGTTCTGGTTCAAGTTTACAATTACAGTATCCAAACAACCCTGGATCATTCACAGGTTCAGCAAGCGTAAGCATAGAAGCAACTACAAGCTCTAGTTCAAACTTAGGTATTAGTAAACCGTTTACTACAACTACAGCATTGAAGGTTGGTTATCCTGCACAATCAACAGGACAGATTATTGTTAACATCAGTACTTGCCGTGCTACAGGACATGACTTCTTGTTAATCGGTACTGGCGGTTACAACACTTCTAACTACCCAAATACAATCTTTGGTGCTCCAGCTATATCAGCTAAACCAGGAAATCAAATTGTTGAAGAAACTGTTGGTCGTGTATTCTACATGAGTACTGACGAAAACGGTATCTTCCGTGTTGGTAAGTATTTTACTGTTGACCAAGGTACAGGTACTGTTACATTTAGTGCTTCAATTGCTTTAAGTAACTTGACAGGTTTAGGTTTCAAACAAGGTGTTACAATTACAGAATTCTCAAATGACGCTTCAATGAGTCAAGATTCTGACTTCGTAGTACCAACACAAACTGCTGTCATTGGTTACATTAATGATCGTTTAGGATTAACAAATACTGGCGCGGCAACTACCGCAAGTAATTTAATTGGTCCTGGCTTCTTACCGTTAAGTGGCTCATTATCTATGAAGTCTAACTTAAACATGGGTAATAACAACATCATTAACGTTGGTACTCCAGTTAACGGAACTGATGCCGCTAATAAGACGTATGTTGATGCTACTGCTTACTTAGGCGGATTAAAAGACGTAGAGCTTACAACACCAGCTGTAGGAAATATTTTAATATATGATACTACAACAGGTAGTGCAACTGCTACAACACAAAATTCAAACGTAATTAACGTTACTTCAACTACTAACTTAACAATTGGTGATACAATTACATTTACTGGATCAGCATTACAACCATCTGGATTGGCCGCTGGTACTTATTATATCACTAGTGTTAACACTGGTACTAACCAAATAACAGTTAGTTCTACATTAAATGGAAGTAATCTTGTACTTTCTAATGGTACTGCATCTGCTAATCAAGTAACATTCCTAACAACTCGTTGGAGAAATATTGCTATACCTCAAGGATCTAACCCAGTTGTAGCAGTTCAAGGAGCAAGTGGTACAGGTTCTGTTGCAACATTAACTTACTACGCTTCAACTAGTCAATATGTTGTAGGACAAACTATTATTGTCAACGGAATGGTTCCAACAGGATATAACGGTATATATGTTGTTACTGCAAGTACATTTAGTGCCGGTACAGGTAATGTAAGTTATAGTAATACCACTAGCGGATCTGCAACGACGCTTGGTACTATTATTGGTAATAGTAGTAACTGGACATATAATTCTGCTAGTTCTACACTAACAAACATTATTAATTCAAACAGTATTGTTGATAGCATGGTTAACAGCGCGGCAGCAATTCAACAAAGTAAATTGTTGATGCAATTTGCCACTGCTAGTACTGCTACTGCTCCAACAGGCTATACACAAAGCACTACTGGTTTAGCTCAGTTTAACAGCAATGTGTTTACATCAACATATGGTTGGATTGATTTAGTAGGTTCTACTTCAACTACAACTGGTATTCAACCAGGTAAGTTAACTTACCAACCTCAAGGTACGCTAGTTGGTAACTTAGGAACTGTTGACGGAACTGCTTCAGGTAATGCGGCTCCTGTTAATACTGTTAGTTTTAACAATGTTGCCATTTATGGTAATGCTATAACTAATGATAAATTTGCAACTGCTGGAACTGTAACTCCTGGTATTATGTACATTAGTAGTACAACAGGAGGTAACGGTAGTTCAGGTTATGCTGGTGCTACTCCAACTGGTTTCCATACTAGCTATGGTACATTAACTTATAGTACAATTCATGGCGTAAGTACTATTCCATACTCTGATTCAAGTACTGGATTTATTGACGTAACTGGATTAAGTATCAGTGGCAATAACGCACTAAGTTATAACAGCACAGGTAGTGTGTTTAATCACAAAGCACCTGGAGGTTATACTTGGGCTACCGTTAGTGGTTCTAGTACAGGTAATATAACACTTGGTGGTGGTACAGGTACCACAATGAACATTGGTGCTAACTCACAAATTACTTTAGGTAGTGGGGGAAGCGTTGACGTTAGTGGTGCTAATTTCTTTACCAATAATATTGTTGCTGGTGCGTATGCTGGAAGTCTAGTTACAACTAATACTGCATACTTCTATGGACAATTTAAACTTTATGGAACTTCAACATTAACTGCTACATACTCCGCTGACTTAGCTGAGTATTATGAAGGTGATGCTGAATACGAAGTAGGTACTGTAGTTGTATTTGGCGGTGATAAAGAGATTACAGTTACTGATCAAATAAACGACACACGCCTAGCAGGGGTAGTAAGTCATACAGATAAGGCAGCGTTTGTAATGTATGACGAATGTCCAGGATTGAAAAATCTTGTAGCACTAGCCGGACGTGTTCCAGTTAAAGTTGTTGGCCGTGTTAAGAAAGGTGACATGTTGACAACTAGTGCAACCCCAGGATACGCTGTTAAAGCATTGACACCGACACTAGGTGCTATTATTGGTAAGGCATTACAAGATAAAGATTACGGCGAAGCTGGAATCATTGAAGTTGCTGTAGGGAGAAATTAATGACACAACAAACAATCAATATAGGAACTACAGTCAACGATGGTACTGGCGATCCGCTACGTACTGCGTTTACTAAAATAAATGCTAATTTTACAGATTTATATACTAGTTACGTAACTTCGACAAGTTTAACTAGTACACTAAGTTCTTATGCATTATCTTCTAATGTCACATCTATACCAAGCCAGACTAATAATGGCGGAGCAGTATTAACTACAAACGGAACAAGTTTAAGTTGGGCAGTTCTTACATCTAATTCGTTAACTAATGGCAGTTATACTGCTACGTTAAGTAACACAGGAAATTTTACAATTCCTGGAAATATTGACGGTTCCGCTAGCACTAGTACTATTTTTGCAACTCCTAATACAAGCGTAGCTTTACTTAATGCGGCTTCTACTCTTACTTTTGCTAACGGTGCTACTACATTAACATTAGGATATAATGGTACAAGTGCAAATAGTACAACTAACATTAATACTGCCTCAGTAGCAAATACAATTACTAAAACAGTAAACATCGGTACTAACGGTGCAACAGGTTCTACAACTAATATCAATATTGGCACTGGATCAAGCGGAACGGTATCAGTTACCATTGGTGGTGTTACTACGTATAACGGCGCAGTTAAATTTAATGGTGCTCTACAAAGTGGTGGTGGGGCAACTAATATCACATTAAGCAATAATGGTCCAACTCTAAACGGTACAACCACAGTAGGTATTGTAGCCACAGCACAGACCGCTGGAACAATAGGTAGTGCAACAACTATTGCACCAACTAACCCAATTACATTTATATCAGGGACTACACAAATTACTACCATTACCCCGCCTAGCGGAATTGCAACATATGGCGGGCAAATTACACTTATTCCTACAGGAATATGGACTACTAGTACAAGTGGAAATATTGCCCTAGCATCAACCGCAGTGGTATCTAAAGCAATGATTATGACATACGACGGCGGTACATCAAAATGGTACCCAAGTTATTAATAAATACTAAAAGAGAGCGGCAACAATGACACAATTATTACTACCAGTACAACTAGGAACATACGCAAATGACGGTACAGGTGACGATTTGCGTACCGCATTTCAACGAGTTAATAACAGTTTTGCTCTGTTAAGTACTACTATAACAGGTGCTACAAATGTAGGATCTGGTACTGGTATTTGGAAGGACACCACTAATGGCAATTTAGAATTTAAAAGTCTAACTAGCATAGGTGCAACTGTATCAATTACAAATACAGCTACTACTGTAAATTTAGAATCAATTGCTACTCTTTCAACTGATCCAAATCCTACATTATCGCATAACTTAAACCTAAATAACAATTACATTTACGGTGGGGATAGTAAAACAACAGTGTACGGATACGATCAACGCATCAGTAACAATTTGTTATCCATCCTTATAGACAATAATAATTTAAATGTAGACTTAGGGTCTTTTAGTAACCCTACTGGATTTGAAACCGCTCCAATGATTCCTGCAGGCAATGGACAAACTAGTGGCGGATACTCATGGGACTTTGGTACAAATTTTACAACTACAAATGATCATATAAATTTTGGATACATTACAACTGCCGATCTTGTTCAAGACGGTCAGGATCATCAATTAGTATTAAGCGGTAATTTAATTACTGTAGGTAATCATAGTCTAACTTTAAATTTATTAGGTAATTCTAATCTAATACTTCCAAGTAGTGGAACATTATTAACTAGCACTAGCCCTGCTATGACTAACCCTATTATTACTGGAACTGCTAATGTAAGTAATGTTAATGTAACTGGAACATTAACAGTGGGCGGAACAAATCTTAAATCTTTAGCAATCGCTATGAGCGCCGCATTAGGCTAACACTATGCCACTAAACATTTGGACAAAACCATCAGGATACAATTTTAGCAATAACGGACAACCATTCCCTGAACAGGTAGCCGTTAGTGTTTCGCTACCTGTTACTACAACTAATCTTACCTTTACTATAATTTCTGGTGCGTTGCCAGGAGGCTTGGCTATAAAAAATGGAGTTATCACCGGTAGTCCATTTGTTACTCAAGGTATACAAACATATCAATTTTGTATTAGAGCCAATGGAACTGCTAACTCAACAGCCGCACAGTTTGATGCAGGAAAATTTATACCAGGTGGAACTATTACTGGAACATTTTTAGTGGGTATGACATTAACTGGTTCCGGTATTCCTACAGGAACTTATATTGTTTCAGACAACGGTGATGGAACGTTTGCTGTAAATATTACTGAAAATATTGCAAGTGTATTAGTTAATGGTTCAGGGTTTGCTGATAGAACATTTACTATCCAAATTAACGGAGCAAATGCTCCAGTATTTGAAACTCCTGCTGGTAATTTACCAGTTGGAGTACATCACCAGTTATATGCGTTAGATGGAAACTATGTTAGTTATCAAATTGAAGCATTTGATGAAAACACTGTACTTGGAAAAAATTTAAAATATTTTATTGCCAGCGGTGATGGATTGTTGCCTCCAGGGTTAACACTTTCTGACTCAGGTGTAATCAGCGGATATGTATTGCCTAATCCTCAAACTGTAATTACTGTTACAGATGGTGATGGCACATTTGACGAAACATATTTTGATGATGCAGGCTACGACTTTGCTATTGTGCCCACAGATGGATTTGACACATATCAATATGACGATGTTACTTGGGACTATAGTTCTAAGGTAAGACTGCCTAGCACCTTAAATCAAAATTATCAATTTAAAGTTACAGTATCAGATGGTATAACATCTGCTCAAAGAATTTTTAAAATATTTGTATTAGGTAGTGATCAATTCCGTGCAGACTCTATAAGCCGAGATGGATTTGCAGGTAGTTTTACTGCTGACTCTAGTTTCCTTAGAAATCCCGTTTGGCTGTCAGATGCAAATTTAGGTACTTATAGAGCTAATAACTATCTTACTGTACCAGTATTATTGTACGATAATGCTGATGTTATATTCCGATTAGAAACAACTAACTGCGAAGTATATGCAGTTACACAAAAATTAACTCAGTATGACAATATAAAATCAATTACATTCACTGGTAATCTTACTAGCGGAAGTAATGTAGTCACCGGAGTGTCTCATGCTTACGCATACAGTATAGGACAAACTATTCAAGGTGCAGGTATTCCTAGTGGTGCTGTTATCAATAGTGTTAGTCATGATGTTTTATTATCTAATGTTGTAATCACCGGAACTGGTGGTACATTTAGTTGCGCTTTTGCATCTACTCAAATGTTTGTTGGACAACAAATAGTTGTTGCAGGTACATTTGGTGTATCAAAAATGATATCAAATTATTTAGATAAAAATATTTCTAATACTTATTACATCATTGCTACTAACGGATTTACAACATTTACACTATCATCAAGTTTTAATGGGTCAGCAGTTCCAACTATTGCAGGAACCCCAACAGGAGTAACATTTACTGCTAATTCTTATACGTTAACAATGTCAACAAATGCCACATTAACCCTTACAGGGTCGACAATGGTATACAGCGGTACTCATTTAACAGTTATTAATGTAACCGGAACTCCAACTGCTGGACAGTATTTAACATTTGACAATTACATATCTAATGCGACTGGTACAGTTTATCAAATATCAAATGTTGCCAGCCTAGGATCTAATTCATATAGATTAACATTAAGTACACCTTTAGAAGTTGCTCCTCCCGATCTTACATCTTTTTATATAGGTTCACTAAGCCAACTACCAAAAGGTACGACCTTTGATATCAACACTGGTGAAGTTTACGGGCGTGTTCCATATCAACCAGCTATTACTACTTCTTATAACTTTACAATAACTGCTGTAAGAACTAGTGCATCGTTAACTAATTTTGAAACTGTTCTTAGTTTCAGAACATTTAATATAACAATTTTAGGATCAGTAACTAGTCAAATTACTTGGAATTCTCCAAGCAATCTTGGAACTATTCCTGCGGCATATCCTTGCACTTTATCAGTTTCTGCTAGTAGCAATGTGGCTAATACTAGCGTACTTTACTACCTATCAAGTGGAAATTTGCCACCTGGAGTAACTTTAAATCTAGATGGAGAATTAGTTGGAACTCCAAATCAATATTATGATTCTACTACAGGATTACTAGGACTAACTACATTCAATAATGGAACTACCACTTTTGATCATGGCCTAACTACTATCGGAAGAACATTTACATTTACTGTAACTGCTAGCGACTCTTATCAATATAGTGCGTTAACAAAAACATTTACAGTTACAGTTACCACACCAAATACTGTACCATATAGTAATATTACTACACAACCATTCTTGGCTCCAACACAGCGAAGTGCTTGGAAAGCATTTATTAACAATACTGCAATTTTTACTCCTAGCAGTATCTACAGAACTAATGACCCAACGTTTGGTGTCCAGACTAATTTACAAATGTTAGTATATGCGGGCATACAAACTGAAGTTGCGGCGGCATACGTAGGAGCAATGGGATTAGGTGTAAAGCGTAAAAGATTTAAATTTGGAAGTATAAAAACTGCTGTTGCCGTTGATCCTAACTCAAATCAAGATGTTTATGAAGTTGTATACATTCAAATGTTAGATCCATCAGAACCTAACGGATTACATCCTTCTGCATCATTTAGATCTAATAGTACAGAGCCAGAAACTATCACTGTAGACGATAGTAACAGTATATGGTCAACTGAACTTAGTGATTTAACTGCGGGAGCTCCATCAAATACTCGCCCAGACTACAACATTACTATCGATAGCACAGGATACGAAGCTAGTAACCCTAATACTGATACCTACTTTAACAGTAGTGTAACAAATTGGCAAAAACGATTAAGTACTGTTGGATTAACAGAACGTAACTATTTGCCTTTATGGATGCGTAGTATGCCAACAGGATCAAAAGAACAACTAGGTTATGTGTTATGCGTACCAATTTGCTTCTGCAAACCAGGAACTAGCGCCGCTATTGTGTCAAATATCAAGTATAGCGGCTTTAATTTTAACACATTAGACTATACCGTAGACAGATTCACGATCTCTGCTGTTACGGGTTATACAAGCGATAAATACCTTGTATTTAGAGACGACAGGATAACAGTATGACAAGTCAAATAAACCCATCAACAATTTCAACCACCTTTCCCGTAGCGGGACAAGATAACGATAGCCAAGGTTTTCGTTCTAATTTTGCCGCTATTCAAACTAATTTTAATACTGCTGAAAGTGAAATTACAGCACTACAAACTGTAGCAGTAATTAAAGCTGATTTAGCTACACAATCGGAACCTGTGGTTAATAACATGTTGGGTAGTACACTTAGCAACGGATTATATCAACAATTTAGTGGAACGCTTTATAGTGCTAGCGGTGTGTCGTCAACTGCTAACATTGATTTATCAGTTGGTGCTGTACAAAAGTTTACAATATCAGGTAATGCTACATTAACTTTTATTAATTGGCCTGCATATACTGGTAATAGTGTTTTTTCTAATGCAGTTGTTTTAGTAGCTAGCGATACTAATGGTGTATGGTCTCCTACATTTGCAACTGCAAATGGATCAATAAAATATGATACAGCATTTCCAGCATCATTTACATTAGGCGGTGAAAGCGTTGCATCAATTTCTGTAACTAATGCTGGAACAGGATATACTAGTCCTGTATCTATTGGATTTAGCGGTGGCAGTCCTCAAACTAATTATGTATTACCAACAGCTACACCAACATACACTATTGTTTCTGCTAGTGTAGCCAATCTAGCAAGTACTAGCATTGCTACTACTGGAGCTTCTGGTACTGGAACTACTGTAACATTTACATTTAGTAGTCAACCTGTTGCACCTTATACACCTGGACAAAGCATTGTTGTGTCTGGAGTAACTCCTAGTGCATATAACGGCGTTTGGATTGTTCAGTCATGCAGTGCTACCAACGTAGTTGTAAATTGTCCTGCACAAGGAAGCTACACAGGTGCTGGTATTATTCAAGGTGGCGTAGCAGGAAATGGTTATGCTGTAGGCGATATTGTTAAAGTTGTGGGTTACAGCAATACATACCTAACTGTAGCAACATTATCTACTTCATTCCCGGCACAAATTATTGGCGGTAATGCAAGCATTGGTAATATTCCAGCTAGCTACTATACTGCGGTATCTAGTTGGGTTGGATTAACATTATCAGGTACAAGTGTAGCAACTGGTGCTACAATTTCATCAGTTGGTTCAGTTAGCGGTGGTGTATTTTCAGTTACTATGAGTTTAGCGGCAACTGGAAGTGTTACACAAACTACAACCATTACTGTAACTAATGCTACTACTGGTCCAGTTGGAACGTTTACTGGAGTCCCATGCGGATCACTAACAGTTCCATTAAGTGGTGCATTGTATCAATTAGAAACTATAACAGGCACTGGTAACGGATTACGTGCTGTTCTTAGTTGCGGTATTAGTGCGTTAACTATTACTAATCCAGGTATTGGATATACTTCNACTCCTCCAACTATTTCAATTACAAGTGGCGGTGGAGTTAATGCGGCAGCTAGTGCAGTTTTAACTAGTGGTACAGCTGGAACAACTAAAGTTATTGAAGCGTGGACCGTAAATGCTGGAACTACTGTTAATATTCGTTATTTAGGTCAATACTAATGTTACTACATCCGTTAGCTGGCGATTTGGCATCACTTAAGGATCAAGAACTTGATGCCAAAATTCAAGATATTTCCAAAAAATATTTTATGACTCACAATCCCGGAGTTCAAGCTCAAATGTCTGCTATGCTTAATAGTCTGAGAGAAGAGCAATCTAAACGCCAACAAGCCGCTTTGAACAAATTAATGGCTATGAATAAAGACAAAGGTCTTGACAAACTTATAAATGTCAGCTAAAATGCTGATATGCGTCTAGATAAATTCGGTAATCCTATTTTTAATTCAGTAGATATATTCAAATTCCTTTATCAAGGAAAGTTAACCAACCTTAAAGATATCACAGTAGATTACACTGAAGATATTGAGCAGTTAGAAAAGACTGCTGGTTTTACATTCCAACGATTTAATGAACAGTTAGATTCAATTGATATTGCAGACTTTGATTCTGCACTACAATCAGATTGGTTCATGCCTGAAGAATACCGAGATTTTAATGTTGAAGAATGGTGTTTAAGCCGCTGTACTACACAGCAACAACGAGATAGAGTATTGGATGAAATGAACGCATATATAGAACGTGGCATGATCCCATTACTACAATGGACTAAACATTTTGTTGATACCTGCAATGCTAACGGTATTGTTTGGGGAGTAGGACGTGGATCTAGTGTAGCCAGTTTTGTACTGTACTTGCTGGGCGTACACCAAATAGATTCAGTCAAATATAATTTAGACTGGCAGGAATTCCTGAGATAAGTACAACTATAATCTAGGAGATTAATATGGCAACAAAACAAATTTATAGATCTGCACGTGGCAAAGAAGTTGACATGATGAAGTTAGTTAAGCAAAACGAAATGGCTGTAGCTGTTGGTAATGCTAACGTAAATGCTCGTGGTGATAAATTAGGTCCAGGTGGACAAATTATTAAAACTCGAGAAGAAATTATGTCAGATCGATTAGCGGCAGTTAATGCTCCAGTTGTAGAATCTACACCGGTAGCACAGCCAATTGTGCAAGAAACTCAAGTTTCTAAACCAGCTAAAAAAGATATTTCAAATCAAGATCCGGAAGGAAACGAATAATGGCAGTATCAAAAGGTATTGGGCACGAAGGTTACAAACCTAAATTAAAAGGTAAACTTAAACCTATTCGTGATAACGTTCTCGTTACTGACATGAATTTTGACGGAAGAGTTTCAAAAGGCGGCATTGTTATACTAAGTGACGATGGTAAAACAGAAGGCGTTCGTCACCGTTGGGCTCGTGTTTGGGCAATTGGCCCTGAACAAAAAGATGTCAAGGTAGGTGATTGGATACTATTAGAGCACGGTCGTTGGACCCGCGGTATTACTTTAGATGATGATGACGGAAAAGAAATCACTGTTCGTCGAGCAGATATTAAAGCAATCCTAATGGTTTCAGATGAAAAGCCCGGAGAAGAATGGGAAACAATTGGACAACACACAAAGGCACAAGGACAAACATTTACACCTGATATGTTTGCACGTTAACCTTTTGAGCGACAGGACTATTGACTAGTCCTGTTCTCACCTTTATAATAAGCTAAAGGAGAAATCTATGAGTACACATGAAGAAGCAGTACAAGATATTAAAAAGGCAAAGGCACTGTTAGATGCACCATTGCCAGGTGGTAAGTTTTTTACACATACTAGTGTTAGTATGATTAAAAGCGGATTTAGAATTGCCGCAGGTTTGGCACTTGCAGGTGGCGGATGGTTAGAAATGAATCCGTATATTCAAGGCGCAGGACTAGTTCTAGTATTGGCAGAAATTTTAGGCATTGCCGAGGAACTAGTATGAAAGAGCTATGGGTAGAAAAATATCGCCCCAACACTTTAGATGGATATGTGTTTGCTGACGATAGTCAAAAATCACAGATTGAAAGTTGGATTAAAGATGAAAGTATTCCACATTTGTTGTTTAGTGGTAATGCTGGTGTCGGTAAAACTACCCTAGCTAAAATTCTAATTAACAAATTAGGTATACAAGATTCAGACGTACTGTATGCTAACGGTTCGAAAGAAGGACGTAAAATTGAATGGGTTGACAAACTTATTATGTTTTGTTCAACTATGCCATTTAGCGATTTTAAAATTGTATTGATTGACGAAGCAGATTATATGAATTTACATTCAGTACAGCCTGCACTTCGTAACTTAATGGAAGAGTACAGCAGTACAGTTAGGTTTATTTTAACTTGTAACTATCCTAATAAAATTATTCCAGCAATTCATAGTCGTTGCCAACCAATTAGGATTAACAAAACTGACATGGTTGAATATTTCAAACGTGTAGAAAGTATTTTAAAGAAAGAAAATATTGCGTTTGAAGACGAAGTACTATTAAAATATGTTGATGCGGCTTATCCAGATTTGCGAAAATGTATTAATAGCCTACAACAAAACAGTATGGATGGGACACTACATAATCCTGAAACTCTAGAATCAAGTTTAGATTATAGAACTGAAATGGTAGAGTTGTTTAAAGCAGGCAAAATTAGTGAAGCACGTAAATTAGTTTGTAGTCAAGCACTTCCAGAAGAAATGGAAGAAATCTATCGTTGGTTATATGATAACGTAGAAATTTTTGGTGAAGAAGATAAGCAAGAAAAGGCTATCTTGATTATTAAACAAGGCGCAGTTGACCATGCGCTGGTAATTGATCCAGAAATTAACTTAGCCGCTACCTTAATTAGGTTAGGGCATTTGTAAAACAAAAAAGGACTCCGAAGAGTCCTTTTTTTACATCCTATTATTCTCCATAAACCGCTAACACCTCCTTCACGGCATTATGGCGTTCGATGTCCTTGGCGTCAAATTGAATAATGTCAATATGTTCCAAATATTCTTTTGTTTCGAGTAGTTTGCAAAAATCAATCAAACCGTTATCGCTCAATCGGTCTGCTTGTGCTAAGTCGCCTGTCACTACCATCTTAGACCCTTCTCCTAAACGAGTCAGTAGCATTTTCATTTGATTTACTGTAGCATTTTGCATTTCATCTGCAACTATGTATGCGTTTTTAAATGTGCGTCCACGCATATACGCAAGTGGGCTTATTTCAATAGTTCCTTCCTCTAGCATTCCTGCTATCTCTTTCTTTTGATAATACTCTCCTAAAACGTCAAATATAGGACGAGTCCATGGTGCCATCTTTTCATTTAAGTCACCTGGTAAAAATCCTAAATCTTCATCTACGGAAACGGCGGGTCTTGTCACAACGATTTTGTCAACTTTCCCTTCCTGAAACATTTTAATTCCATGTTGTACGGCTAGCATAGTTTTACCCGTGCCAGCAGGACCAATAGCAAGTACTATGCTAGTGTGCTCTGCATACAATTTTTGGAGGTATAGTTTCTGATTAGCATTTCGTGCGGTGATACTCACACGTTGCTTCTTTGCCGGAAGATATGGCTGAAAATCAATTATGTTAACTTCTGACGTAAAACGCTTTTTCACTCGTTGTTTACTCATTAAAGTTGCTCCTACTCTACTGTTAAAGTAGGACTTGTAGTGACCGCCCTGATAACTACAGAGGTCCTACACTATTATTTACTGAATAACCTAAAAAAGTAATCTGATATGTTCTGATTTTGATCCAGCTAAATAAAGTATAAGATTACCTAGGACTAAATCATGCATCATGATATTTTAGATGTTATACGCAATATACAAGAACTTTACGAAAACAACAGTAGTTTAGCCGTGCTAAAAGACTTTGAACGTGTGTTTGAAGAAATGGACATGTATGCGTACGAAAATTGGGAAGATGGCGAACTAGCCTATGGTCCTAAAGTAGACCGCCATTGGATTACTGCTGGTTTTATGTGGCCTCGTGATAAGATGCCGAACCCTACAGCAGGCAAACGATTAACAGAATTAGGCTGTAAAGTAGTGTATCAAGAAAGTCACTTACTAGAGCCACGTAAAATTAAAAGTCCCGACGATTTACGCCCTAATAGCAAAAAAGGTAAACTTGATCGCAAACCTATTTGGATTGTAGAAGTGCAAATGCCAAAGAAAATTGCCTTTGATATCTATAAAGGTTACATGGACAAGATGCGCAATGATGACAAAGAAGCTGTATTAACTGATTCATCACAGCCAGCACAAGCTGGACCAGCACCTGCTCCAGGAGGCGCACCTGCTCCAGCACCTGCTCCAGCACCCGGTGGAGCTCCAGGAGGCGCACCAGCGGCACCAGGTGGAGCACCAGTATGAGCTTAAGAGAAGGTGATTTAAAAAATCTAGTTAAGAAAGTTTTTGAAATTGATAGTTTCAAAAGTAACATCGGTGACGATGAAGACATTTGCGTACTAAGTTTTACTGTGGATCAAGAAGAACCTGCTAAGGATTTAGAACACTTTATCGAAATGGGTTTTAATTTTGTATTAGATGCAGATTGCACTCCGGGCGAACTTGACGATGGAAAATATCGTGTATACGTTGAAATTGAACGCAGTCGAAAAATTGGTGATCAAATATTTGAAATTGTCGAAGGTGTTAAAAAACTAACAGGCTTAGACGAAATGCGTTTTCGTTATTTTAAAAGTTTTAAAAGCCAAGAAGCATCTGTAGAAAATTTAGAAGCTACTGTACCTCAAGATAAAAATGCATATAATATTGCCACAGAAGAAAGTAAGTTAGATAATTTTAGTGAATTTTTTAAACGTAGCTATGCAGATAAAATTACAGTTCTCGATGAAAATATAACATTTCAAAGAACTTTTAGCGGTCCTGTAACATTTGAAATAGTAAATAGTGGAAACAAACAAAATATATATGATACGGTCAAGGGTCCGATCATGCTAGAGAGCAAGGACATGGCAGAGGTTATGTTCTTAACTAAAGTCATTGGCAACTACGGTATAAACAAAGTTGGCAATACTTTCATATTTGAAAACAGCGGATGGGCTGTGGCACTAAAAAGGAAACAATAATGGCAGACGGATTTACATTTGATTTTACACAAGAAAAGTGTACAGCAATTTTACAAAACAACCCATATAGTGAACACTGGTACGAAGCATTGTGCAAGGTACTACCCGATTATGACATTAACACCGTAGAACGTGTTGCTTGCTTTTTAGGGCAGACTATGGTTGAAAGTGGTGGTTACAAACTACTTGTAGAAAATTTAAACTACAAAGCAGAATCACTAATGAAACTATGGCATAGTCATTTTCCAACACCAGAAATTGCCAATCAATATGCACATCATCCAGAACAAATTGCCAACAGAGCATACGCAGGACGTATGGGTAATGGCGATGAAGCCAGTGGCGATGGTTGGAAATACTGCGGACGTGGACTTATTCAGTTAACTGGCAAAGCAAACTACCAAAAATTTGCTGAAAGTATTGATACTCCTGTTGATGAAATTCCTGAATTCTTAGGAACATTTGAAGGTGCTATTCAATCAGCTTGCTGGTTCTGGGAAAGTAATAATCTAAATGCCCTAGCTGATAACGGTGATGTTCTTGGATTAACTAAAAAGATTAATGGCGGTACTATTGGATTAGAAGAGCGTCAACAGCATACAGCTAATGCACATCAAATTTTAACGAGCTAATAATGGAACAGATTCAGTGGATGTTTAGCATTATACCAGATGCAATACTAAACTGGGTATATTGGGCAATCATTGCAGTAGGTATTACTGGAATGCTTGCCGGATGGTTTGGTAAGTTTATTCCTATATATGGAAAATATACAAGTATATTAAAACCAATAGGTATTGCACTACTTGTATTAGGTGTATGGTTACGTGGTGGCTATGATACTGAAATGGCTTGGAGAGCTAAAGTTGCTGAAGCAGAATCTAAAGTAGCTAAAGCAGAAGCCGCTAGTAAAGACGCTAATGCTAAATTACAAGACGAGCGCAATAAAAAAGCTAAAGTTCGTACACAATACATTACTACAGTTAAAGAGCGCATTGTAAAAGATACACAAATTATTGATTCAGAGTGCAAAGTTGCTCCAGAAGCAATTAAAGATCTAAATGATGCCGCAATGAACCCTGTAAAAAAGGAAACTGCAAAATGAACCGACTCTTATTAATAGGTGCGTTACTATTATCTGGGTGTAGCTCAGTTCCAATAACTGTAAAGTTTCCGGATGTTCCGGCAGATATGTTAAATGCTTGCCCTGATTTAAAACTATCACCTGACACTACTAAGTTAAGTGAAGTATTACCAGTTGTAGCAGATAATTATGGGCAGTATTATGCTTGTAAAGACAATAACGACAGCTGGATTGAATGGTATAATACCCAAAAGAAGATTTACAACAGCGTGAAATAAATACTACTATTAAGCCAAAAGGAGCGAACTATGGCAGAAGAGAAAGACGAAGAAAAAGGTGGCGGTGCTGAGTGGATGCAGAAATACTGGCGTCCAGCAATGGGTTGGATGTACATGTTAATATGTCTTGCAGACATGCTAGTATTTCCAATATTGTGGTCTCTATTACAAGCAATGATGCACATGCCCATTACACAATGGAATCCACTAACACTACAAGGTGCAGGGTTATTCCATATTGCAATGGGTGCGGTATTAGGTATTAGTGCGTTTGGTCGTACACAAGAAAAACTAGCAGGTACAGCGGCTAATCCAACAGCAACAAGTCAAACAATGACAAACAATACTAATATGTCAGGTGTTCCAGCAGGAATGTCAGGCGGTATGGGCGGAGGATTTGGCGGTTCATCTGGCGGTTTTGGAGGAGCATCAAGTGGCGGATTCGGTTCATCAACAGGCGGGGCTCCAGCATTTGGCGCTCCTTCAGCAGGAGGCTTCGGTGCTTCCAGCGGTGGTTTTGGTTCAACATCAACACCAGCCGCAAGTGGCTTTGGCGGAGGCGGGTTTGGAAGCACACCTGCAACAACAGCGCCTACAACACCAGCAGTAAACGCAAGTGGAAAGAAAGTTATTCCAACTTTTGATCAACCAGCAATTTAAGGAAAAATAAAATGAAAAAGTTTTTAATCGCATTAAACATTGTAGTTTGGTCATTAGTATGTTTCGAAATGTCTCATGCAGAAACAGCTAAGAAACCAGCACCAGCTAAAAAAGAAGTTAAACATCACAAAAAATTAGACGGTGAAAAAATGGCAGATACTAAGCCAGATACAGTAGCACCAGCTAAAAAGAAAAAATAAACAACTCAAAAACTTGACAAGCTCCAAGTAAGATAGTATAATTACTATTATTATTTGGAGCTTTTTTACGACTATGACTGATTATTACCAAACACTAGGTGTTAACGAAAACGCTACACCTGAAGAAATAAAGAAAGCATATAGAAGCTTGGCTAATAAACATCATCCGGATAAAGGTGGAGACCAAGCTAAATTTAAAGATATTAGTGTTGCTTATGAAAATCTAAGCGACCCACAAAAGAAAGCCGAATACGATCAACAACGTCAATTTGGTGCTGGACCACAGTTCCAGTTTAACACTGGTGGCGGTTTTGATCCGTTTGGTCATATGTTTGGACAAGGGTTTGGCGGTGCAAACCCATTTGGAGATATATTCGGACAAATGCATCGTGCGCAAGGTATGCGCCGTAATCGAGATTTAAATATTCAATGTTCTGTTAGTTTTGTCGATTCATACAAAGGAAAGCAACTAGAAGCAAATTATAGATTACCAAGCGGACGAAATCAAAATGTAGTAATTAATGTGCCGCCCGGTGTAAGTCACGGAGATACTATTCGTTATCCTGGATTAGGTGATGATAGTCTTCCAGGTTCACCACGTGGTAATTTAAATGTTACTATTTTAGTTCAGCCTGATCCTAATTATGAACGCCGAGGAGATGACTTATATCACAATGTAGAAATTAGTCCAATTGAAGCTATGATTGGAACTAGAAAGAAAGTTAAAAACTTAGATGGAGTTCAATTAGATTTAGAAGTCCGCCCGGGTATTGAACATGGTACTGAGTTTGCTAGTAGTGGTACAGGATTTCCAAATGTGAANACTGGATTTAAAGGCAGATTNGTATCAGTAATTAAAATTAAACCAACTACTGTAGTTGANCCTTCAATNATTCAACAACTGAAAGATATTGATGCTAGAATTAGTCAAAGAACCTGATCCAATATTAAAGCAAAAAGCTGAGAATTGGGATTTTGAAAATCANGTNAATGCCGCAGTAATCGAAAGAGAAATGCTTGAGATTATGAAAGCAAATAACGGTATTGGTCTTGCCGCTAATCAAGTTGGATTACTACGCAGAGTATTTGTTATGAAACTCAAAGATGGACGAGAAATGGGTTTCTTCAATCCTACTATTCTTGTAGGTGATAATGCAAACATTGATGCCGACGAGGGGTGTTTAAGTTTTCCAAACTTATGGCTTAAAATTAAACGAAGCGATAAAATTACTGCCATGTATCTTGACAATACTGGCAAACAGTGTATAATAGAACTTGAAGGCATCGACTCTAGATGTTTCCAACATGAATTGGATCATTTAGACGGTATTACATTTACAGAATATGTAAGTGATTTAAAATTAAAAATGGCACGCAAAAAGCAAAGGAAATTAAATGGTTGAACCAAGCGATAATCTACAAGCAGTATTTGAAACAGCAATCGAAACTGCTAAGAAATTACATCACGAATATCTAACAATCGAGCATTTGTTGTTTGCCATGTTGTCAGATGACAACTTTACTAATACATTGCAAGGATTTGGAAGTAATTCAGATGTATTAAAACAAAATCTATCAGACTACTTGAATAATAAATGTGGAGAAATTACTCTACAAGATGTAGTAGTTAAACCTAAAAAGACACAAGCAGTTGAACGTGTACTTAATCGTGCATTTACTCAAGTGTTGTTTAATGGACGTCAAAAGATTGAGCCAACTGATGTATTCCTTGCCATGATGGGAGAAAAGCGTAGTTGGGCTGTATTCTATATTCAACAAGCTAATATTGACAAAGACAAATTTGCCGACTACATTAATAATTCTGTAGAAGAAGGCGAAGAAGAGGAATCACCTGCAGGTAATATGCAAGGTGATCGTGCTTTAAAAGCATTTACTGTAAACTTAAATGACGAAGTTACTAAGAAAAAGATTGACCCGGTTATTGGTCGTGTAGACGAATTAGAAAACATTGCACTAGCAATGGGTCGTCGAAACAAGAACAACGTGATCCTAGTAGGAGATCCTGGTGTAGGCAAGACGGCTATAGCCGAAGGTTTAGCATACAACATAGTACAGGGCGCAGTCCCAGAATTCCTCAAGGATTACAAAGTCTACAGTTTAGACATTTCAGCTATGCTTGCTGGATCTAAATATCGTGGCGACTTTGAAGAACGCTTTAAGATGGTTCTAAAAGGATTGGCTAAGAAAGGTAAGACTGTGCTGTTCATCGATGAGGCACATATGATCTCTGGCGCAGGATCTGCTAGCAACTCTGCTAACGATCTTGCTAACATGATGAAACCGGCTCTAAGCAAAGGCAACATTAAAGTTGTGGCAAGTACTACCTGGGAAGAATATCGTAAACACTTTGAAAAGGATCGTGCCCTAATGCGTCGATTCCAACGCATTACTGTTGATGAGCCTACAATCGAAGTTACACGTCAAATCCTTAAAGGTATCAAGAAATATTACGAATCACATCACAATGTTAAGATCCGTGATGACGCGATTGATGCCGCTATTAAGTTGTCAGTTAAGTATCAAGCTGATAAGAAATTACCAGATAAGGCAATCGATTTAATTGACTTGGCATGTTCACGATTTAATCTTAAACTTGCCGATGAACGTATTGTTGCTGAAAAAGAAATTCAGTTTGAATTAGCCAAAGTAGTTAATATGCCTGAAGAAAAGATTATGGAAACAGAATCTAGCAGTCTTGTTAACCTACAAGAAAATCTTTCACAGCAAGTTTACGGACAAGATTTAGCTCTTACTGAAGTTGTAGATAAGATCTTAGTAGCACAAGCAGGACTTAAATCAGAAAATAAACCTGTTGGGTCATTTGTATTCATGGGTCCAACAGGTACAGGTAAGACTGAAACTGCTAAGGCACTTGCTAAGAACCTAGGAGTTAAGTTGCTACGTTTTGATATGAGTGAATATCAAGAGAAGCACAGCATCAGTAAGCTGATTGGTAGCCCTCCAGGTTATGTTGGCTTTGAAGAAGATGCTGGACAGTTGATTACACAGATTCAAGAAGCACCTAATGCTGTATTGTTGTTAGATGAAGTTGAAAAAGCACATCCAGATGTAATGACTGTGTTATTACAGCTGATGGATAATGGCTTTATTACAGGATCAAATGGTAAGAAAGCAGACTGCCGTAACATTGTTCTTATTCTTACTACTAATGCTGGCGCACAATCAGCAGAAAAAAATGCAATTGGTTTTGGCGCACAAGAGAAAGACTATAGCGATGCCGACTTGAAGAAGTTCTTAACTCCAGAGTTCCGCAATCGTTTAGATAGTGTTGTTACATTTAACAAGTTAGGTAAAGACACTATGGTTAAAATTGTTAACAAGTTTGTTGATGAGCTTAAAGATCAAGTTAAAGACAAGGGCGTTCGTATTAAGATCAACAAAGAAGCTACAGAATGGTTAATTACCAAAGGCTTTGATGCTAAGATGGGTGCTCGTCCATTACAACGTGTCATTGACAAGGAAATTAAACGTGACTTAGCTAAAGCCATGTTGTTTGGTGATTTAAAGAACGGCGGGTGGGTAACTATCACAGTTGTTGATGATAAGATTAGTCTAGTTAGCAAACCTAAAGAGTCTAAATTACCATTGCTAACTGTAGATGCTACACAACCGTTAGTTGAAATTCCTGATGCAGTATAAGACTACAACTAAGCTATTTAGGGGACAGTATCAGCACAAAGTTGTGCTGTCCCTAGTTGGGGCTCAATGGTTTCGTAGTGGGGACTTTAATAGTACAATAGCTCGCCTAACGAGTACACAACACGGCATTAAATCTAAAGACGATATAGATTATGCTATCAAATTAGCAAATACACTTAATACATTAGTAGATATTGAAGTCAGAGTAGAATCACCATGGCTTAGTGTATACTTAAATGACTTAAAGCAAGTAGATAAGATTGTAAAATTAGATAAATTAAAGGTAAAGTACGTATCAAGTCCAAAACCTAATGCTACATTAGAAAAAGATACAGTTATCATGCCTAAGATGAACTTTGACTACAGAATTACCCTGGGTAAAACTACTCACGAGCATTCAGCATTTATCGAATGGGCTGAGGGTAATAAAAATCTTAAACTAACTAAAAGCGCCAAGCGTGAACTATTAAGGAATCGAACCTGGGGTGGGACGCATTTTTACCTTACAGGGGACAAAAATCTGCTGTTAACACGTATGCATTTAGGTGAGGGCATAGCCAAAGTTGAGCGTATAGTTAAAAGCTAAAGCGATAAATACTCTAACCGCAGAGTTTTCTGCTGAATTATTATAACGGGCTTAAAAATGCGCTTAAGAGAACTATTAGAAGGTACTTTCTTCAAAGATTCAGACTTTGTACAACACGAAGAAGATGGACGTCGCAGTATTAACTATGACATTGTTGATGATCTAACACATTTCATGGAGCATGACGATCATTGCTATCGTCGTTACACATATCCAGTACTTGCTAAATTCTTAGAAATCAAAGATAGCAAAAAAGATCCAAAGCCTGGAATATTTAAAACAGCCGTAGAAGACAGTTATAAATCCTATATTAAACAATTTCCTATTCGTGAACTTCCAGACAACTTAGATGAAGACACTCTTAAGCAGGTATGTGAAAAATTATACGATGATCACAGTCAACACCATGCTGAAGGCAAGTACAAGGACTAACCATGCTATTACGAGAGTTGTTTGTACGCAAACCCCACATTATCATTGTTGAAGGCGGTAATGCCGAAGTTGATGATGTTAACGATCCTAATATTAAACATCGTGCCGATCGTATAGACTTAGCTGTACACAATCGTACACAAGTCATTGGAATATTAGATCAAGTCCTGCACGGAATTAATCAAGCATTTGAAGCACAAAATAGTACACCACTATGGAATCCTCAACTATTAAAGAGTAGAGAATTCTTAGGAGGTTCATCACTGCACTTTTTTAATGTACCGCATATATCAGACGAAGAATTTTTAAGAGTAAAACCAGTAGTCGGTGATATAGATACACAATGCGATAGAAATTTAGAACCACAAGTTAAAAACTTTTTAACAACACATCATGGAAGACAAGTAGGTCCTGCAAAGTTACTAGGATTTAGTAACAACGGCGGACAATTTAATGCATTATTTGAAATTACATCAAATCATTTACCTATCAAAGTACAAATAGATTTTGAATTTGGTGAGTATGACCAAAAGACTAATGCACCGACTCCTTGGTATAGATTCAGTCACAACTCAGAGTGGAACGATTTAAGTGCGCAGGAAAAAGGCAAGAAGGATGGCACTGGGGTAGTCAGCGGCATCAAAGGTGTGTTCCACAAATACTTGTATAGATCATTAACTAAAGGATCACCTACAACAAAATATGTTCAGATGAAGACTAAATTAAAAGGTCCAATCACTGACAGTAACATATCATTTGCTGTACATGGAACTACTGGTGGCGGATTGAGTCAAAAGTATCAAGAAACTGGACGCGAGCAGGACGGTATTCCAATTATGATTGAAATACCTACTAAAGATAGACCCTATATACAAGATTTAAATCAACAGTTTGAATTATTCTTTGGTCGTCAACCTAATAAACAGGAAAGCGAAAAACAAAAAAGTTTTGTTGGTACTATTGATTTAATGAATACTTTTAAAACTCCTGAAGAAAATCAAATAACAATGGATGCTTTTATTCAATTGTGTTTTGAAGTAGGTTCACAAATGATAAACAGAGACGATCCAGAAGGCGATCGTGCTGTTAAAATGTCTGCTATTAATTATGCACTAGCACATCTTAATTTAACCGACAAAGCATCTTTAGAAACTAAAGCTAAAACAATGGCGGCTGATTATGAAGAAGAGCATCACGAGGTTGAACAGTATAAAAAAGATTATCCTGAAGAACGTCAACCAAGAGCACAAGTTGCCAAACTACGTGCGGCTCGTAATGCTAGTCGTCCGTTAACTGAAGCTGAAGTTAAAGCACAATTACGTAAAGGTATGCCACACTTGCGTGATTTAAAACCAATGGACTTATTAGATTTACTAGACGAGCTACACGACAATGGTAAGTTTGAATTAAAGAATATTCCACTTAATGTTAAAGTAGACGGCTTTGGTGGACGCTTTGGTAAAAATGCAGAAGGCAAACCTTTTATGGGTACTAGCCGTACTGAGCCACGTTATGAACCTGGATTTGTAAAATACCATCAACAAAAAGGAACAACTGATCCGGACATACTAGGTCGTGCTCAAATGTTTGATGACTTGTTTAACGAAATGATGAAAGCTATAGAATTAGTAGACAGTAAGTTAGGTCCAGAATTTTTAGTAAACAAACAAGTAACATGTGAAGTCTTATTCATTCCATTTGCTACAGAAACACCAGAAGGTAAATTAAAATTTGTCGGTATACACTATGACAAATTGCCTGAAGGTATTGAATTAGCTCTTGTTCCGTTCCATGTTAGTGATGCAACTACAGGTGAGTCAATCCCCGATGGGCATAAAGTAGTTGAACAATTAACAAAACTTGGACAACAAGATAGTGTTATGTTTATTAACAATAGATTAACACAAAACAAAGCCCTAGATGTTACTGCCATTGTTCCCCCAATGGAGAACATTGAACAAATTAAAGCAATGTTAACTAGTGGAAAACTAGCACTAAAACGTGAAGCTAAAGAAATACTACAACCGATAGCACTAGAATTAGAAAAGGCTATTATTAACGATCCTAATATTGTTGGTAAAAATTTACTAGGTGATGAATACGAAGGTATTGTTATTAATAGTAGATTAGGTCCTATTAAGGTTACCAGCCAAGAGCAACGTCAAATTATTGCAAATAAAAATGCTGCCAAGGCTGCCGCAAGAGCTGAACAGACTCGTGAAAACACTAATAAAACTGCTGTAGTTGCTATAGGGTCGTTTGTTGGACACAAAGGACATCAAGAGCTGTGGAATTATACAGTTAACAAGGCTAAAGAATTAGGCGGTGATCCATATTTGTTTATTGGCAATGCAGAAGGCAAGGATGATCCTATTCCTCCTAGCATCAAAGTTCAAACATGGCATAAATTGTATCCGCAATATGCTAGCCATATGAGTACAGTCACACATGAAGGCGGTACACTACTACAAAAGATTAAACACGAATTAATCAATCCGCTACCAGGCAAACCTCCGCGATACGACAATATTGTTATTATGGTGGGTGAGGATCGTGCTAATATGAATATTGCACAAGTTCTAATGAAAGCAGTTAACAAGTTTGCTGGTTACGAACACGTTCGCGCAAGTTTAGATGTTACGCCACGTGGACAAGGTGTAAGTGGCACACAACTACGCAAAATGGCAGCATTGGCGGCACATGGTCATAAAGAACCAGCTATGGAATTTTGGCGAGATGCGTTTAATGGCGGATCATTTGGTGCTAAACCTTTACCAGATTCTTGGATTAAACATCTAATGCAAGTAACACAGCAGGGCATGGGCATGGTTCCCGGAGCTTCTGTAAATGTTGTTGATAAGCGTGATCCTAACCCACAACCTCAAATACCGGCACAAGTTCCAGCACAAGATGAGCCACCTGTTGAACCGCTAAATATAAAAGAAGCCAACAACTGGATTAGAAAAATGCGAGCAAGCGAATTTACAAGAAAACAACTTAACGAAAAAGCTACAATTACAGCGGCTACTAAAGATGCGCCTTATGCTGGACAAGGCGATGTTCAAGAGCTTTCACATAATTCAATCGCAGGGCTTAATAATGCAGTTAGTTATCCAGACATTAGCATGAATAAATCAAACGGTAGTAGTTATCTGCAATATCGTTTTGGACTTGCACTAGCAGGTGCTCACCCTAATGCAGATGAAAATATCGACATGCCCACTGCAAGTTGGTTTGCTGGAGATCCTTTACTAGCACCATATAGTGATGCAGATTTAGAAATCATCAAAGCAGCCGGAAAAACTTTAGGCATCGGTAATCCAACAGTATTATCAGATCGTAGTCGCGAGCCAGACAACATTAATAAGAATAGTCCAGTGGCTAAGCCTAAACGTAACAAGTATGGAATTTAAATGAGAGCTAAAGAATTCATAACTGAACGATCTGGGCAAACGCATCCGGACCACGAAGCAGTCCATCAAGGATACAGCCGTCAGCGTGATCCAGGTGGTTGGTATCCATCATATCACCAATTGCGTACAGGTATGGCACTAGCAATGGCAGACGGTAGTAATGAAAAACTTGATATTGATCACGAAAGCTGGATGGGGACTATGTGGACTTTACACCCATATACTGATAAAGAACATGAAATGATACAGCAAGTTCATAAAGCAATACCTACAGAATACCATCAAGTTCGTCCACGTACTCCAAGCCACGAACCCGATGATGTACACAATGTAAGTCCTGTAGCCGCTAAGAAACGAAACAAATACGGAATTTAAATGAGAGCTAAAGAATTTATTATCGAATCTGCTGATGATAGCATAAGCAACCCTGACAAAGTTGATCGTCAAGGTAAAACTCTTGCGCAAACAAAAAAGGACGGTAAAATAACTCAAGCTACAAAAAAATACAACCCTAAATCATTTACATCAGGTAAGTTAGGGGTTCCAAAAGATGGATCCCCGCATGACACGCATAGTCGTCATCAAGATAATAATGAATACGGTAGTATTCGAGGAGATTTATCCGATGAATCAAAGGCTGCGATGCCCGGAGCATTTAGTGTAGAAGATTTACCAAGCGATTTCTACGGTGTATATAGATTAGGTATGGGACTAGCAGCCGGGGATCGTAATATTGCCACTGCCGACAATATCGGTAAGCATCCATTCTTTATGCCTTTCGCTCCTGAAGAACATGCAAGGTTTGATAAAGAAATTAAACGACAAGGGCATAAGACTAGCTTAAAAACTAGTAAGCCTAGTGTAGAGTTGTCAACTGTAAATCAAACTAGTCCAGTTGCACAAAAACCTCGTAACAAGTACGGTGTATAATGGAAGAATCAAACAAATATCATTTAGCACTCAAGACTGCATTTGCCAGTGAATATGCCTTTGCATTAAAGGCACAAAATTTTCATTGGAACTGTGAAGGGCCAATATTTTATCAACTGCATTTATTGTTTGAAAGAATTTATGACGAAGTATACGGTAGCATTGATACATTTGCTGAACAAATTCGTGCGTTAGAAGTATATACACCTGCTAGCCTACAAAAATTTAGTTTGTTATCAGCAGTTGAAGATGAAAATGCTGTTCCCGATACACATGGAATGTTAAGTGAATTGTTAGCAGATAGCGAAAAGATGTCAGAAATATTTCGTATTACTTTTGATATGGCAGAAGGACATGGTGATCATGGACTAAGCAATTTCTTGGCTGATCGTCAAGATGCACATAAAAAACACAGCTGGATGTTGAGAGCGAGTCTTAAGTAATGGATGAACTAGCACGTCTTAAGAAGTTGGCAGGCATTACAGAGTTTAAAGGACTTCAACCTTATGGCGGAAGTAATATTAGTATAACTGGTACAGAGAAACGAATTATAGAGCGTGAGCAAAATATACAACCCGGAACTGAAGAATGGTTTAAGTTGTGGTTTAGTTTACCTAAATTTATGGGCGGTGAACGTGCAGTAGGTACAGGCTTTAGAGGAAGAACAAAATGAAAATGCACAATTTAATTGAAGCAGGTTTCCGTGACGTAACAGGCTGGAGTAAACGTGATATCCAGCGTATGGGCCACGAAGACGATGCCGCTGAACCACCATCAAGATGGTACAAAGTTGTTGACGGTCGCATGAAAGAAAAATGGGTTTATCCTGATGACAAGGGAGAAGCAGAATACAACGGCTGGAGACCTGATCAAACACGAGCACTTAAACATGCCCATATTGTACGCAGTAAGTTTCATCAAGGTAAATTTGTTAAAAACGAAGGCGGCAAATGGATCGAAGTATTCCCATTTGGTAAACCAGAGGGCGTAGCAGAAGAGTTTAAAGGCAACGTTAGAGATACAGAAATAAAAAATGTAGATCCTAAGAATCATACCCAAGGCGAAGGCAATTTTGTTAAAAATCAACTTCATACTATGAACCGAGTAATAACACACTTGATTAATGCAATAGGTGATGACGAAGATTTACCGGACTGGGTTCAAAGTGAAATTGCGCAAGCCTCAGATAAAATTGTAACTGTTATGGACTACTCTATTAGTAGTAAAGAACAAGACATTGAAAACAGCACAGGTAATTCTGCGCTAATGAAAGAGCAGAACGTTAAAGAATCAGCTACAGTAGGTGCTACAAGTTCCGCTAATGTAGCCACAGTAATAAACCCAGATTATGCTAATAACGCTAATAATAAGCCCGTAAAAAGCGTTAATGCACTGGATCAAAATAAAGTAAGTTTGTTTGGAGCTCCGATGGAAGACTACAAACCAAAGGCTCGTAAAAAAGCCGCAATCATCAAAAGACGATAAATATAATATCGATAAACACGGAGTTTAACATGGCAGATTTAGATAACAATATGGATGGAAATATGGCTAAAGCCGACTTATACAAACTAGCAAGCTACGCTAAGAAGTTGTTTGAACAACTAGAAGGTAGTGAAAATTTAGAGCCTTGGGTAGAATCAAAGGTATCTAAGGCAGCTGATAGCATTGCATCAGTATATCACTATTTAGAATATGAAACAAAGTTCAATAATTACAGCAAATATTTGAACGAAAGTTCTATGGACGCAGAGAAAAAAGCTCATGCATTATCCGTGTTATCAGAAGCTAAAGCTAAAATGAAAGAGCTTAAAAAATCTCAAGCTGCCAAAATTGCTCAAGAAAGTAAAGAACATTCAAACAAAGATTCGTTTGATGCTAGTGACGAAGAAGGCGATACATATAAGACTAAAACTGGTCATAAAGCAACTAAGACTAAAACTGGTGCTCGTTACGAAAAACAATTCCCAGATAGCTATAAAGGTCATGGCAATTCCCCAGATAAAGATTTAGATGAGGAAATGACAGAACCATGTTCAGCATGTGGCGGTAGTGGACATGTTGCTAAAGCACACGTAAGAGATCGTGCTCATCCAAACGTTGTTGCTAAAGCAGAAGCATATCATACTAAGATGAAAGCTACTCATGCCGCTATTAAGCGTATGAATCAAAGCAATGATGACGAACTACTTCCAGAAGGATCTATGAAGGGTGCGCATCCAGATAAAAAAGCTCACCACGATAAATTAGAAAAAATTGATAGTAAAAAACTAGGTAAAAAAAATCTTAAAGAAAATATGAGCCCAGCTGAATTAGCACATCATCACGCAACTGAATATGCTAAACATCACAAAGCAGGTAATTTAGATCTATGCCAACACCACAAAGCCGAGTGCATGAAGCACGGTGGTAAGATTCAACACGGTGCTATGGGCGAGTGCTATCACAGCCATCCATCAATTAAAGGTGGACAAATGTACGAATGTGATACAACTACTCCTCCACCAGCAACTGTATCAGCCGCACCTGCACCAATGGCACCTGCACCAATGCAAGAAGGTAAGCCGAGCGCAGGACTAAGCAAAGAGAAAAAATCTGCTACAGTTAAGAAAGCTAAAGCAGGTGGAGACATTGGCAAGCCAGGTAAAAACTTTGACAAACTAGCTAAGAAAGCTGGTGGTGGTGAGAAAGGTGAGAAGATTGCCGCTGCCGCTATGTGGAAGAATATCAAAGAAACTACTGCTTACATCGAAGAGAAAAAAGCTGTTGCTAAAAAAGCTGACAAAGACTACGACGGCGACGGTAAAGTAGAAAGCAACAAAGACGAAGTATGGGGTTCACGTGCTAAGGCCGCCGCCAAAGCAGGTAAGCCATTCAAAGAAGCAGTTAACGAATCAACAGATTTTACACGTATGAAAGAGCAAATGGCTCGTTTAAATCGTGCCGAAACTCCAGCGTTAGTTGAAAATCGTGAAGTTGATCAAATCCGTGCATTGACACAAAAACTATTGGGATAATACTCAATGGACATGAAGCGCATACTACAGGCGATGGATGGTGTTGCTACTAAACCTGTAGTAGGCGCTAATGACATGGCTAAATTTTTATCTATTGTAGATAAAAATGCTAGCATTCAACTATTGCAAGAAGGTTCAAATCCTCATAAAGTATCATTACCGGTACAAATGGCAATGCAACACTATCAAAAAGCAGAAGAACCTGTACTACAACAAAATGTAGAACGAACAGGTATTCGCAAATTCTTTACTCAAGTAGAAGAAGAAGTTGCCGAAGAACGTACATCAAAACAACAATTATTAAGACAGTACAGTCAGCAAATTGCTGAACGTGTCTTAATGAAAGAAAGTTATGATACTTCTGATTTAACAAGATCTAAAGTAATGTCTACAGGGCCGGGCCCACAAGACAATGTAGTAGATACAGATGGTCGTGCAAGTTTAGGACTAGGTGAAGAACAGCAAAAAGAAGATGCAAGTTCAACTATGCATCCAACACGCCGTTATCGTATGATGCGCCGTATCAGCAAGCGTACTGGTATCGATTTAAATCATTTAGAACTTGCAAGTGATGAAGAGTTGCATGATTTGTACAGAGAGCACGGATTATCAGAGATGGCTGTTAATTTTAATAAAGACAGCCCATTAGATAGCGAAATTCATAGCCATAACGGTGTTAATCCAGCTAGCATTAGATCACGTATGTTACGTGCAGGCAGACAATTAGTTGATTTAGCAGAAATGGCAAAGAGCGATGATCCACGTGTATGGCAACATCTTGCTAACTTATTCCCAGAATTAGAAATGAACGTTGAACAAGTTCGTCACGGCATAGAACAATTAGCTGAAATTAAACGTATGGGCGGGCGCAGAAGCGCAAACATACCTACTGGACTTAGTGAAGACGGAATGGCAAAGCCTGCAAAGCCAATGGCGCCTGCAAAGCCACATAAAGTAAAAACAATTAAAGCAAAGAAAAAAACTAGTCCTTGTCGAGACGGACAAGTTCAGACTGGAGTACAAACTAAAAACGGTAAAATTGTGCCTAAATGCTCAGTTAGATAACAGGAAAGTAAAATGAACATTAAAGACCTTATTCAAAGAATAGATATTTTAGAAAACTATAAATTAGATGAAACTGCAATGGCAGACATCCAAAAGGCCATTGCAGGTACTGAGCAAGATGATGCAAAACGTTTTCAAATTCTAGGACAACTAGCAACACAATATCAAGTTCCAGGACTATATGATCCAGTATCAGGTGCATTTGTTAATAACCAAGGTCAAAAACAATGGGGAACAGCTAGTAAAGATGTTGACTACCAACTTGCTGATAAAGGTCTATTACCACAAAAAGCAAAAACATCATCGTTCTTTGGTCGTCTAACAGGTTACAGTGGTGACGAATACGACAAAGGCTTACAAGGTATGAGCCAAACAGCTAATACTAGAGCTGAAAAAGAAGAATTTAAACAAGAGCATTTGCAAAAATTATATGCGGCTATTGATCAATTGCAAAAAGCACAGCCTGCTCCAGCACCTGCTCCAGCACCTGCTCCAGCACCTGCTCCAGCACCTGCTCCAGCACCTAATACAAAACAAGATACGGATCCTAAAAAAATCGACCCTAAAACAGGCAAACCTTTTAATTGGCCCGAGCTTGGAATCGCGGCGGCTGGTGGTGCAGGTGCCGGTGGATTAACTGCTGGGATTCCAGGAGCTATAGGCGGAGCTTTAGGTGCGGCCGGTGTTGATGCATACAAGCAATTAAACAAAGAAAGTCTTGCAAGAGAATTAACTGAAAGTTTTGGATATTTGTTTGAAGATGAAGAACAAGTAGCAGAATATAGTTTAAATCAATTTGGACAAGATGTTGGTGATACAGCTCGCGGGGCTGAACAAGGTCTTACATTTGGATTTGGCAATAATATTAACGCAGGTGTTAAGAGCTTGTGGAATGGTACAAAGTATAAAGACGAATTAAGTAAAGAATATGATGCAGATGCCGCGGCACAAGCACGTAGTCCTAATTTATATAAAGGTGGAGAAATTGCAGGCATGGTTGCTCCGTTCTTAGTTCCAGGCGTTGGTGCTGCCGGTGCGGCAGTTCGCGGTGCTGGAAAATTAGGAGCAAAAGAATTAGCGGCATTAGCCGCTCAAAAGGCCGCAACTACTGGGGCAAAAGTTGTAGCCAATCCAGGTGCTGCCGCTAAAGGTGCCGCTAAGTTTGTTGGGAAACAAGGTGCCGCTGTTGGTGGATTTATGGCTGCCGATGCGGCTAGAGCGGCATCTGACCAAGCAGTATTAGCTGCCGGTGGTGATCAGAAACTAGCGGCTTTGCAATCAACTATCGGTGTTAAACCTGATGGTAAGTTTGGTCCAGAAACACAAAAAGCATTACAAGCATGGCAACAAAAGAATAGTTTACCTGCTACAGGTAAGCCAGATGCAACTACTTATTCAACTGCCGGCATTTCGGAAAGTGCTCCGTTGACTCTTGCAGAAAGTATTGCAAGTCTACGCAATCGTTTAAATGATATTGAAAATTCAAAAGATGTTTGGGTATACTTAGACGAAAACAATGTACTATACAGTGAAGATGGATGGGAAATTGCCAACGCAGAAGAATACCTAAGTGAAAATTTCTTGTTTGAAAAATCAGGTGCTGGATTAGCGGCTGACGAAGTAGGCGGAAACTTCTTTAGTAGATTTAGAAATCAAATTGGCGGTGGTCTAAAAACAGGTTGGAATAAACTAACCGGAATGTTCGGCGGTGGTGCGGCAAAAGCCGCTGATAAAACAGTTGCTGGCGGAGAAAAATCAGCTGTAAATGCCGCTGACAAGGCTGCTAATCCAAATGTAACAGTTCATAAAGCAGATCCAAAAAATCCAAACACTATAAAGAACAATCAAGCAAGTGCTAACCAGAACATGGGAACACACACGCCTGCTAGCCAAACTGTTAATGATTTAACAGCCGCACAAAATACAATGATTAAGGCAAGCAAAGAAGAACTTGCCGCCGCAGAAACTAAAGCTATGTCTAGTACTGCGTTAACTGATATAGAAAAACAAGAAATTAAATCAGGAGGCATTGCTAACTGGATTAAAGCTAATCCTAAAAAAGCCATTGCACTTGGTTTAATTACTGCTGGAGCAGTTGGTGCCGGATTATATGCCGCAAGCGATGCTGGTGGTGCAGGTGGCGGTGGTGGTGGTGCAGGTGGCGGTGGCGGTGTACAAAATGCCGATCCAAGTAAACAAGATGCAAATAAACAAGATGCAAATGCTAAAGTAGTATGTAGCGCAGAACAAATGCAATTGATTCAAACTATCAAAGGCGAAATGCAACAACTACAACAAGCTGATCAAAATGATGTTGCTGTTAAACAAGGTTTAGCTCACGGTCAAGCGGCTATTGATTCCGTTAAATGTGAACCTCCACAGTCTGGACAAAATGCAGATCCAAAAGGATTAACTGTACCAATGGTACCAGCTGGTACTACTATTGGCGGAAATGGTGTTAACACTCCAACTGCACCAGTAAGTACAACTCAAACAGTTACAAATAACGGACAAGTACAAAAAGAATCAGTAGACGCAGAACTAGCTCGTTGGTTGCAAATAGCTCGACGTTAATTAAAAATGGCAGATTTATTTCTGCCATTTCCACCTCTAAAATTTGACACTTAAACATAAATTATTATATAATAGGCTATAAAGGAGACTTACATGTCAGGAAGAAATTACGGCGCAGAAGAAAAGGCAAAACTAGAACGACTAATTAATGAAGGTTCTACAGTACTACGTGAAGTTGAAGACTTAACAGAAGGTTTAAAAGAAACTGTTAAGGCAGTTGCAGAAGAACTTCAAATCAAACCATCAGTTATTAATAAAGCTATTAAGATTGCACACAAAGGCGATTGGGCGGCACATAACGAAGATTGGGCTGAGATTGAAGCAATTTTAGATATTACTAAAAAAATCTAAATAAGTATATAACGAAAGGTTCGCGAGCCATAAGTCGCAGAAAGGTATTTGCAAGCCCTAAATTGCATGGAGAAGAAAATTTATGTCTTACGTTGACGCATGGTTTGACCGTGACAACGATATCATCAAGATCGTTGAACGCAACCAAAAAGGCGAAAGGGAATTTAGAGATATTCCTGTACGCCACACATTTTATGTAAAAGACCCGAGAGGGAAACATCAATCAATTTATGGAGATCCTGTACAAAGGATTGTCTGTAAAAACACAAAAGAACTTCGTAAAGAACAAGCTATCAACAGTGGCAAGACAATGTACGAAGCAGACATTAATCCTATCTTTGTAACACTAAGTGAAAACTATCTTAATCAAGATGCTCCTAAGTTAAATGTAGCATTTTTCGATATTGAGGTAGACTTCGATCCAGAGCGTGGCTATGCTAGTCCAGACGATGCATTTATGCCAATTACTGCGATTGCTGTCTACCTACAATGGTTACAAACAATGGTATGCCTAGCTATTCCTCCTAAGGGCCTTGGTATGGAAGATGCTAAGGAAATGGTTAAAGAATTTCCTAACACTTATTTGTTTGATAATGAAGCAGACTTATTAGACATGTTCTTAGATCTAATTAAAGATGCAGATATTGTAAGTGGTTGGAACTCAGAAGGCTTTGATATTCCCTATACTACTAACCGTGTTATTAAAACATTAGGCAAAGAAGACACTAGACGTTTTTGTTTGTTTGATCAGTTACCTAAGCGCCGTGAATATGAAAAATATGGTCGTAATGCTGTTACATATGACTACATTGGTCGTGTACATTTAGACTATTTAGAGTTGTATCGCAAATATACATATGAAGAACGACATAGTTATCGACTAGATGCTATTGCAGAATATGAATTAGGTGAACGTAAAACACAATACGAAGGTACATTGGATCAGTTATACAACAATGACTTTAAAACATTTGTTGAATACAACATCAATGACTGTATGCTACTTGAAAAACTAGATAGAAAACTAAAGTTTATCGATTTAGCAAATACACTAGCACATGAAAATACTGTATTGCTACAAACTACAATGGGTGCTGTAGCCGTTACTGAACAAGCTATTATTAATGAAGCACATCGCAGAGGATTCGTTGTTCCTAATCGTATTAAAATGAGTGATCGTGAAGATACTGCGGCGGCAGGTGCGTATGTTGCATATCCTAAAGAAGGATTACAAGATTGGGTTGGATCTTTAGATATTAACTCACTGTATCCTAGTGCAATTAGAGCACTTAATATGGGTCCAGAAACTATTATTGGACAGTTACGTCCAACTAAGACTGATGAGTATATTGAAAACTTAATGGCGAAAGGAAAGTCGTTTGCCGCGGCGTGGGAAGGTATGTTTGGTACTATTGAATATACTGCTGTAATGAATCAAGAAATTGGTACAGACATTACCATTGACTGGGAAAATGGAGATACTGATGTACTTAGTGCCGCAGAAGTCTACAGACTTATATTTGAAAGCAATCAACCTTGGATGATGAGTGCCAATGGTACTATCTTTACGCACGAAACAGAAGGTATTATTCCTGGATTACTCAAACGTTGGTATGCCGAACGTAAAGAAATGCAGGCTAAACTAAAGGATGCCATTAAGGCGGGGAATAAAGTTGAAGAAGAATATTGGGACAAAAGACAGTTGGTTAAGAAAATTAACCTCAATAGTTTGTATGGTGCTATTCTTAATAGCGGTTGTAGGTTCTTTGATAAGCGTATTGGGCAGTCCACTACTCTTACTGGACGCCAGATCGCTAAACATATGGCTAGTAAAGTAAATGAAATCATAACTGGCGATTATAATCACATAGGAAAGGCAGTAATATATGGTGACACTGATAGTTGTTATTTTAGTGCTTATAGCACTCTACAGAAGGACATTGAAAAAGGTACCATCCCCTGGACAAAAGAAACAGTAATACAACTGTATGACACAATTGGAGATGAAGTTAACACTACATTTCCACAGTTCATGCTAGATGCATTTCATGTACCTAAGTCGCGTGGAGAAGTTATTAAAGCTGGACGTGAAATTGTTGGCTCTAAGAGTTTGTTTATTACTAAGAAACGTTATGCAGTTCTTTACTATGATAAAGAAGGTAAACGTACAGACGTAGAAGGCAAGCCTGGTAAGATTAAAGCTATGGGCTTGGACCTAAAGCGTAGTGATACTCCTGAATTTATTCAAAATTTCTTAAGCGATGTTCTTGAAATGGTGCTAATGGGTAAACCTGAACAAGAAGTTCTAGATCACATTAGTGAATTCCGTATCAAGTTTAAAGCTCGTCCGGGTTGGGAAAAAGGTTCGCCTAAACGTGCTAACAAGATTACTGAATATCAAGGTAAAGAAGCCAAAGCAGGTAAAGCAAATATGCCTGGCCATGTTCGTGCAAGTATTAATTGGAATACCCTCAAGCGTATGTACAATGACAAATACTCTATGAGTATTACAGACGGCGCCAAAGTTATTGTATGTAAACTCAAACCTAATCCGCTAGGCTTTACTAGTGTTGCATATCCAGTTGATGAACTACGTTTACCACAATGGTTTAAGGATCTTCCTTTTGATCATGCAGAAATGGAGCAGACTATTATCGATAACAAATTAGATAACTTAATCGGTGTTCTAAAATGGGACGTTGCTAGTACTGAAGAGAAAAATACATTTAATAGCCTATTCGAGTTTTAATATGAAAATTATAATTGCAGGTTACGGATTTGTTGGCAAGGCTGTTGCCAGTGCCATTGATCAAACAAACACAGTATATATTGTTGATCCAAAAATAAGTGAACAAACAGTAAAAGATTATCCAGATGCCGATGGAGTTATTATCTGTGTCGGTACTCCTATGACGTCGATAGGTGATTGCGATGTAAGTCAAATATATCAAGTAATGGATACAGTTCCTGAAACAATGCCTGTATTAATTAAATGTACAGTACGTCCAGATTACCTAAATAGACTACTAGTAAATTATCCCAAACATAGTATTGCCTATAGCCCAGAGTTCTTACGTGCTGTAAGTGCTAACGAAGACTTTGCTAATCAGGAATACATGATTTTAGGTGGTGATAATCCTGGAAATATTTGGAGAGAATTATTCATTGTTTCTCTCAAAAACCTAAATAAGATTGAACATTGCACACTGACAGAAGCGGCTATGGTAAAATATGCCACTAATTGTTTCCTAAGTGTCAAAGTAGCGTTCTTTAATCAGTTATATGACATGTGTCAAGCTAATGGCGCTGATTATAATAAGGTTATCGAATTACTCAAATTGGACGAGCGTATTGGCACAAGCCATATGCAAGTTCCAGGTCCCGACGGAAGCCGTGGTTTTGGTGGTGCTTGTTTCCCCAAAGACACTAATGCCTTTGTACATTATGCTGATAGTTTGCAAATATCGCATACTTTAGTAGAATCGGCAATAAAATATAACAAACGAGTTAGAAAAACATTGACATAGTCAC
>TBL_comb48_EPIDRAFT_1000202_pt1 | contig 46575 bp, 42 predicted proteins | sample TroBogEpilimnion_37_FD_10681 | JGI IMG/M metagenome (IMG submission 10681) | reverse complement strand
AAATGACTACATCCCCTTTTAAGAAAAACTTGTTTTGTTCTTGAATATAGTTGGCGTAATTGGCACGCAACTTGCTTTCAATTTTTGTACTGTCTTTGTAAAAATCTACTTTAATTGAATTGGGAAACTCTATCATCTTGCCACTATCCTGAAGATATTTTTTCATGATAGGTGCTGTTAATTTAGCATTCATTTTGCCGCCCTCACTCATGTAAATAGCAACGTCTTTTCCGATATCAATTCCGCCAGTATTGGCGCTTAGCGCTTTAACATCATTGATATTATTTTCACATGATGCTATAAAAAAGCAGCTACTTATGAAAGTAACTGCTGTGATAAATTTTATACTAATGATTCTACTAATCATATTTTCGTTTATTAAACCAAATATCACTTAAGCTATAGCCCACCGTGAATTGGAAAAAACTTTCTTGATAGCTATTGGAGCTACTTCCTCTTTTACCAAATTGCATTGCTAAATTAAGCACTGAAAATTGGTAATCATAGGAACGATATTTTCTAATGGGTAAACCAAATCCTAAAGTAATGGCAGAAACATCCAATCCTTTTTGATCAATATTTATATAGTCTCTTCCAAAATTAAAACCTGCACGATAAGTAACAGTTGACCAATAGTTTTCAAAATCTAATGCATTAGGAGTGTATTGCAATCCTACTCTTGTCATATATGCATTTGAAACTAAGTCGGACTGACCATAAAAGCTATATTTATCTTTCCAATTGGATTTATCAAATTCAACTCCAATTACTAATTGGTCAAAAGTTCCATTATTGCTTACTTCTTTTTTGTGAAACGCAATACCTGCAGTTAAAGAAGAAGGTATTTTGATGGTGCCAAAATTATTTGCAGATAAAGAAACAGTATCAATTGGAGTTTCTGTCTCAGTTGAAAAAGTACCTGTTTCTCTTAAAATATCTTGTTTGCCATTCAAGCTTTGATCTAAAGTGAACGTGCCTCCATAGCTCAAACTATATTCTGTTTTATCAGAAGCAATTTTATGACCAACTGTTTTTAAATTGAATTCTCCTAACACACCCAATTGAAAAAACAATCCACCAAACAATGTATTGGTGCTTGCTTGTGATTGATAAAAATGCGTAGAATCTGTGTTATATTGAAAAGACTTAATATTTTCAATTCTCTTTTTCCCAAAATTATATCCAGTATTAATACCAATACTAATATTTTTCCAAGACTTACCAAATCCAATATAGGCTTGGTTTAAACCTCCTTGTCCAATATAGTTATTGTATAAAGTATCGCCTGTTGGTAACACTTTTAATTCATCTAATGAGTAGTTGATTTGTGTAAGTGGCCTTAATCCAAAAGCCATACCAATTTTCTTGGCCTTATCAATTGGCATACCAATGGATAAATAATTTGGAACAAAATAAGCCGAGTTAAATCTAGATACTGGATTATTTCCTTTTAAAGTATTACTTGTATAATCCATTCCTAAATCAAATGTAGTCATGTAAAGACTACCATAGGATGCTGGATTATTAAAATTCACGCTCTGTCCAAAATTTCCATTCATGCTGTTCGTGTATGCAGCTGTAAAACCACCCATTCCTTGGCTGGTGGTGTTTTGACTATTGAAAACTTCGTTCCCCAATCCATATCTTGAAAATGGGGAGTTAATTTGTGCATCAATTCTAGTTATTGAATTAACAAAAACGATCAAGAGTAGGGTTCTAATTATTTTTTTCGCAAATAGCATAAAGTCCTTTAAATATTAAATTTGGGTCGGCAAATATCCTCTTTTTTAAGTGAGGAACAAAATAACAAATGTCACCACCGGTTAATAGCACGTTAAAGTTGGCAAATTTAGCTTCATATGCTGCGATTATCCCGTCAATTTCGGCCGCAATTCCTAAAATTACCCCACTTAATAGGTTGGTTTTGGTGTCATAACCTACTAATGTGAACTCAGATGAAGGGGTAATGAGGGGCAAAAGGGCTGTTTGCTCGTGCATTGCCCTAAAACGCATTTGAGTTCCCGGGGATATGCTTCCTCCTAAAAATTCATGTGCATTGGTCACAAAATTGTAGGTAATACAAGTGCCAAGTGATATAATAAGGTTGTGTTGGCTGGGATATAGGTCAACAGCTGCCGAAACCAAGGCTAAACGATCGGCGCCAATGGTTTCAGGTTTACCAACAGGGGTAGTAAAGTTAATTTGGGTATTGGGGCCAAGCAAATGAAATTTAGTTCGAGCAGCAAGAAGCCCCTCAATTTGGGTATCATGATGAATAACCGAGGATAAAATGGTTTTTTCAGGCGTCCATTTGTCCAAAATAGAGCTTATTTCGGCAGTATCACCTTGTTGTAAAACCGCCACTTCCAATAATTCACCAGCTTTAAAAATGCCAGCTTTTAATCTTGTATTTCCGAAATCAAAACAAATACTTGTTGACATATACTTACTTGTGGTTCAAAATTAGCCCCTTTGGCGCAAAGTTTACCTAAAACTATAGGCAAGTTGCAAAAGATTTCGGTTATTTGATGAACAAATGAAAAGGATATGAAGATAGCTGGATTTACGATTATAAAAAACGCGGTCACAAATGATTTTCCGATAGTGGAAGCTATTAAATCTATTTTGCCAGTGGTGGATGAAATGATTGTTTTAATTGGAGATTCTACCGATGAAACCATTGCTTTAATTGAATCCATTGGAGATCCGAAAATTAAAATTCATCATTCGGTTTGGGATAAAAATTTGAGAAAAGGAGGAACGGTGTTGGCGGTTGAAACTAATAAAGCTTTTCAATTGATTGACAATTCTTTTACATGGGCATTTTATATTCAAGGGGACGAAGTGGTGCACGAAAAGTACCATGCAAATATCATTGCGGCCTGCAATGAATATGCGAATGATGAAGCAGTGCAGGGTTTGTTGTTTAAATACAAACACTTTTTTGGAACTTATGATTATGTAGGGGATAGCAGAAAATGGTATGCGCATGAAACAAGAATTATAAGAAATAATAAAGCAATAAGTGCCTATAAAGATGCACAAGGATTTAGAATTGGAAAGTCAAAATTGCCTGTTGCTGCAATAGATGCAAGTATTTATCATTATGGATGGGTAAAGAGTCCTGAGCAAATGCGTAAAAAGCAAAAAGAGAGTGCTACTTTTTGGAATGATGATACCAAGATGCCAGCAATTATTTCAAGTCCTGATTATTATGATTTTTCAGGATTCGATTCTTTGGAAAAATTTACTGGCACGCATCCAAATGTGATGTTAGATCGCATTAAAAGAAAAAATTGGGTGATTGATTTAGATATTTCAAAAAAGAATTTTAGTTTTAAAAACAGAGTGCTTTACTATTTTGAAAAGTGGACAGGCATAAGACCATTTGATTTTAGGAACCATAATATAATTCGTCCTTAATGCAATTTGCCATTTCTTCTATCATTGATGAGGTTGGAGCAACCAATTACCTTAACCTTTCAAAGTGTATTTCTTTCTTAGAAAATCAACAAGAAGGAAGTGCTGACTTTGTAGCTGCATTGCAGCCTAAAAACATTCCTGTAATTGGGATTACGGGCCCTCCTGGTGCAGGAAAAAGTACATTAATTGCATCACTTATTGGACGGTTGGTGAATGAAGGAAAAAAAGTAGCCGTACTTTCAGTAGATCCAAGTTCCATTCTACATAACGGCGCTTTGCTAGGAGATAGAGTAAGAATGAGAGAGTGGTATTTGCATCCCATGGTGTATATCAGGTCATTAGCTAGTAGGGGACATTTAGGTGGGTTGATAAAACAAATTGAATCGATAGTTGATTTAATTAAATCGGTAGGATTTGACTATGTTATTTTGGAAACAGTGGGAGTAGGACAATCTGAAGTGCAAGTTGTTAAAGTGGCTTCGCCAACCATTTTAGTATTGGTGCCCGAAGCAGGGGATGATATACAAATGATGAAGTCAGGATTATTTGAAGTGTCTAATATTTTTGTTGTGAATAAATCGGACAGACCCGAAGCGCAAAAATTTGTAAATCATTTAAAGCAAGCATTATCTGAGCGCGTAGGAGTAAAAACAGATATCGTTGAAACTATTGCTAACACTGGGTTTGGCGTAAAGGAGTTAGTGGATGTAATAAAAAAATACCATGAACATTAAGTCAATAGGGAATCAATTAATTAGCAATAATAAAATTGTAGCAAGCATCTGGTTTGGCCTAGTGGTATTAGCATTGGTGAATGCTTACAATGGACATGCTTATAATAATTTCCTCATTTTTAGGCAATCCTTTTTTCATTTACGCAATGAAACAAATTTATATCTAACATACGTAACACAGTATTGGGATCATTATTATTACAGCCCAAGTTTTGCTGCTTTGGTTGTTCCTTTTACTTTATTACCTGTAGCTTTTTCGATGTTTGCATGGGGTATTTTTGATGCTGCTGTTTTGTATTATGCTATAAGGCAATTGCCTATCAACAATAAAAAACAAAATTTCATTTTATTATTATCTGCGAATGAAATGATGAATGCTACTTCAAATATACAGAGCAATGGTATCATGGCTGCAACCATTATTTTATCTTTTGTATATATCATTAAGCAGAAAGAATCCAGGTCAACGCTAATGATGCTCTTGGGCTTTTTTGTAAAGCTATATAGCATTACAGGACTTGCGTTTTTCTTTTTCAATGCTAATAAAAAACGCTTTATACTTTCCTTTATTTTTTGGTTGATCCTGCTTTTATTATGCCCTTTAATTTTTACGAGCCCTGCATTTTTAATACAGTGCTACAAAGATTGGATGGCTGCATTGTCTTTAAAATCCAATTTTGATATTACGGTTTCCATGTATCACAATATGGTGGACATTACTTTGCAGGGAATGATCAAAAGAATTTTTAATTTACCGGCACTCAACAAGTGGTTTATTATTTTACCTGGCTTACTTGTATTTGGCGCACAATATCTTTTTTACAAATATTTTAGTAATCCCATTTATAGATTGTATATTTTATGTTCTGTATTACTTTTTATCATTGTATTTAACACCGGCACAGAATCGCCTACTTATATTATAGGGGTACCTGCTATTTGTTTATGGTATGTATTACAAGAAAAGACAAAGTGGAATAATATATTGTTTATAGTGGCCATCTTTTTCTCTAGCTTCTCTTATTCTGATATTTTTACCCCTTGGGTGAGAACCCATATTATGATGCCTTATGCATTAAAAGCCTTGGGTTGTTTTGTTATTTGGGTAGTGATTGCGGTACAGATTTTTACCCGCCAATTTTTGAAAGTAAAAAATCCTTTGGAATTTAATCATTGATTTTCTTTTAATGATCGTTTGATATAAGGTAGTATAAAATCATTTTTTTTGATTTTATGAACTTAAATATAAATTAAATATGGCTTAATTATTACTAAAGTACTAAGTTTGGTTTAAACTTATGCTTATTAATAGTGTCCCATTAAAATGGAAGCACAATTAATACAGAAAAAAGGTTTTTCAATTGTTATACCAAGTTGGAATAATCTCCCTTATTTAAAAAATTGCATTAAAAGTATTCGCAACAATTCTTCAATAAGTCATCAAATAATTGTTCATATTAATGAGGGGAAAGATGGTACACTAGACTGGGTTAGATTACAAGAGGATTTAGATTTTACATACAGTGAAAAAAATATTGGAGTATGCTTTGCTTTAAATAAGGCTCGGACTTTAGTAAGTAGAAAATATATAGTTTATTTAAATGACGATATGTATTTATGTCCAGGATGGGATACTGCATTATTACTTGAAATTAACTATATCGGACATGATATGTTCTTTTTATCAAGTACCGTAATAGAACCAACTGCTTCTAGTAATTGTGTAATAGAAAAAGATTATGGAACGGATATAAATAATTTTGATGAGGCACTCTTATTAAAAGATTTTCAAAATTTAACTATTAGTGATTGGTCTGGGTCTACCTGGCCTCCCAATATATTACCAGTTTCTCTATGGGATTTTGTTGGAGGTTATAGCGTTGAATTTAGTCCAGGTATGTATTCAGATCCGGATTTTTCAATGAAATTGTGGAATGCAGGAGTTAGATATTTTAAGGGAGTAGCAAAAAGTAAAGCCTATCATTTCGGTTCACTTTCTGTTAAAAGAGTAAAAAAAAATAAAGGGTATTATCAATTTATAAATAAATGGGGGTTTACCTCAAGCGTATTAACTAAAAACATTTTGCACAGAGGGGAATTGTTTTTAGGTAATTTACCAGATTATAAAATTTCTATACCTTTAAAATTAAAAAATAGTTTTAAAAGGTTGATAGCTGCTTTTTATAGATAAATAGAATACTAGGCTTGTTTGTCACTTTTCCACCATCTAAAGGCGATATAGCCAATAATGGCAAAAGGCATCGCGGCAAGATAAATAACTCCGAAATTAAAGCCCTTACCAGCGTCTTCTCCCATTTGACTAGCTGTTTTAGTACAAATAGCACACTGCGCAAATGTTGCGACTGTAATGGCCTGTAATGCAATAAAAAGAAGTAAACGCTTCATGATTTGCAAAATTACTATAAAAAAACCCGAACATACGGGGTAAGTTCGGGGAATCTTATAAATTAGCTAGAATGGCTTATGCGCTTGCTTTTGTAGCTTTTCTGCCTCTAGTTGTCTTATGTGGTCTGCTTTTGCCATAAGAACCTAAAAATCTTTTTCCTTTAGCTGTTTTTTTATCTCCTCTACCCATGATATTGTGTTTTATTTAGTGATTGGATAGCAAAAATAAAAAAACCCCCTGATATTAGGGGGTTTTTATTGAAATAAATTTCAATTATAATTTTCCGCTTAATTCTTTACCAGCTTTAAATTTAGCAACTTTTTTAGCTTTGATTTTGATAGTAGCACCAGTTTTTGGGTTACGACCAGTTCTAGCTGCACGCTTAGATACTGAGAAAGTACCGAAACCAACTAAAGTTACTTTACCACCTTTCTTTAAAGATTTAGTTACTGCATCGATAAATGCATCTAAAGCTGCATTAGCTGATGTTTTTGTAAGTTCCGCGTTATCCGCGATGTGCGCGATTAATTCTGCTTTGTTCATAGATGTGTTTTTTATAGTTTTAAACGATAAGACAAATTTATTAGGTTTTGTGAAACGAAAAAATATTTTGCCATTTATTTTTAAATTTATTTTTCCACTAAAACCCTTAAATAGCAAGGTTTTTATGACAAAAAAGCCTTAAAAGTTTAAAATCATTTTTTTATAAAAATGGCTGCAATCCTTTGCAGTATTGACTTTTGGTCGGTTAATAGGCTGAAATATAGGCCTATATTGGGTTGTAGCCGTATAAACTATCCACAATCAATTCACAATTCTCATATTGGTAATAAAGTGAAAACATTGATCTCCCCAGGTACTAGAAAGCTCCTCCAAAATGGCTGGGGATAGTGTTTCTTTAAATTGAAAGAGTAAATCCTGATTTGCCGCAAATAGTTGCAGAGTATAGGTTGGCGCTTGATCCTCGTCAACAATTAATTCATAAAATTTATGCTCTTCAAAACAATTTGTAGCAACTACCATTGGAATAAATTTACTTTTCATCCATTCCAACCATTGTGTTTGAAGTGTTGGTGCAATTTGAAAACTTATATTAAATACATGCATAAATAAAAGCGTTTGGTTATGAAAAGCCTATTTAATTTCTACCACAATTGGACAGTGATCACTGTGTTTTACCATGGGTAAAATTTCAGCACCTTTTATTGATTTTTCGAGTGCCTTACTAGCACACAAGTAATCAATTCTCCATCCTTTATTATTGAGCCTCACCGACGGGAAACGCTGACTCCACCAGCTATACGCACCAACTGCCGTAGGGTTAATATGTCTAAAACTATCAATCCATCCTGCAGCAATAAATTGATCCATCCATGCTTTTTCTTCAGGTAAAAAACCAGATGATTTTTTATTTCCTTTCGGATCATGAATATCAATATCGGTATGTGCAATATTATAATCACCTGCAACAATAATTTTTGGTCTTTCTTTTTTTAATGCTTCTACCCATGCATAAAATTCATTTAGCCATTGGTATTTATAAGTTTGTCTTTCATCTCCACTAGTGCCGGATGGGAAGTAGGCATTGATAATTGTAATATCACCAATGTCAACTCTTATTACACGACCTTCAAAGTCGCTCATTTCGTGTCCCGTGCCACTTATAATTTGTGTAGGCTTTTTCTTACTAAATACTGCAACGCCACTGTATCCCTTTTTTTGAGCAGGGAACCAAGCAATATGATAGCCCAATGCTGTTAATAAGGATAAATCAATATCTTCTGGTGTTGCCTTGGTTTCTTGCACACATAAAACATCCACAGGATACTCTTTTAACCAATCTATTAAACCTTTTTTGATGGCAGCACGAATGCCATTTACATTATAACTAATAATACGCATAGTGTAAATATATATTAATTTGGACTTTGAAATAACTCACCGTATGCAATTAAGATGAGTAAGTTTCTAAAAGAATCTTCAAGATTATTGGGTAAAGTAACCATCTGTCTTGGTTTATTGAAACCATCAATTATCATAACCTCTTTGTCATCAACTAAAATAGTTTTTAAGGTTTGATCATTGTCAATTAGAATCTTGAATGTATGGTTGTATAATTTCCCCGATATGACTTTTGAGTGAACAATTTGCATCGGTTTATTATAGGCTTGCACATTGTATTGTTTCGAAGAATCATAGCCATTGTACACAGTATTTGGATAATAGAATTTTGTATTTGCTACTTCCATATCCTTTATCTGAAATTTTCCAATAGTGTCAGTACCGCTAAAAATATAATTACCTATGCCATCTAAAAAATTCAAAGCCTGCGTACCGTTGTTTCTTTCATCGATATTATGGTCGGGATCAAATTCCAAGTAAGCTAAAATGGAGTAATCTTTATTTTCATGTACATCCCTTAAAGCCTGTGTTATTTGATAATACTCATTGCTATAAATATTTTTTCTAGTATTCTTAATATCTATAATGACATTTTTAAATTGGTAATTAGTTGCTTTATTTTTGAAATCAAGTTTTATCAAATTGGCTGGAGGAATTCTTAATAATTGTAAACCCTTTTTGCTAGCAAAACTTATAAATTGCGTACTTGTATCAAAACTCACTCTAGGTTGATTATGAATGAGTGGCATCCAATAGTTGTCTGTAAAAAATGCTTCTGGAATTTTCGCATCAATCAAATCAAAGTTTTCTATTTCGCTACTTATGAAACCCACACTTTTTGATATGGCTTGAAATAAATTATTAGGAGTAGTTGGTAAAAAATCAGCAACACGTCCTATACCTACATTCTGTACTGGCATAAGCCCTAATAAAATAGATTTTTGAAAAATTTTCTCATGCTGCGTATTAAAAATAGATACTGAAATTGCCCAGACAGATTGAATGCTGTCTTTTTTTTGCTGACTAATTTGAATTTCTTTTTTTAGATCCAGGGAGGAAGGGTCTAATTCATATAATTCCAAATAGGCGTGGTAGGGAATGCTTCTGGTATTATCCCAGTTAATTACAATTTTACCAACTTGACTTTGTTTGGTTAAAGTTTTAATAGTTGGTTTAAATTCACGGGTACGCTCAAATTTAAACTCTTTAAATATACCGCTATCTAATGATTGTTCAATGAAACTAATATCCTTTGGTAATTGCCAATAGTTGGCATTTGGTTGTAAGGTTGAATACACTTGAATTTGTTCCAATACTACTTTTCCTTGACCATAATTTTTGTTATAGATAAAAAGAAGACTTAATAAAATAGAAAACTTGAGTATGGATTTCATAGAGGTAAATAGGCAGCTCAAATTTAATTAATTTAATCTTCATCAGGTTATTATTTATTTTAACTTCATGTATATTATTAATCAAAGATTTTCAACAAAAGATGAAACAAAGTTCAAAAAGAATTATCCCTTCTACCAATGAATATTATCACTTAGAAGGCCCTAAGCCGAGGATAAATGAATTAGGCTTCGCTTTTAAAATTTTTATACAATTTATTAAAGGATTTAGAACACTACATTTTATTGGACCATGTATCACCGTTTTTGGTTCTGCAAGATTTAAGGAAGATCACCCTTATTATATTAAATCAAGAGCGATTGGTAAAAGAATTGCAGCATTAGGGCTTACTACTATGACTGGAGGTGGGCCNGGNGTGATGGAAGCGGCTAATAGGGGTGCATTTGAGGCTGGAGGCAAGTCCATTGGATGTAATATTAAATTGCCTTTTGAACAAACCCCTAATCCTTATACCAACATATCTATCACTTTTGATTATTTTTTTATCAGAAAAGTATTGATGGTTAAATACTCTTATGGATTTATCATTATGCCAGGTGGCTTTGGCACCATGGATGAATTTTTTGAAACGCTCACATTAGCGCAAACCAAAGTGATTAATGATTTCCCCATTGTTGTAATGGGTAAGGAATATTATGCTCCGTTTAAAGAATGGATGGAGGCAATGATTGCAGAGGGAACAATTGCTGAAGAAGATAAAAAGTTTATGTTATTTACTGACAGTGAGGATGAAGCAGTTGAACATATTGCTAAGTATGTAAATAAAAACTATAAGGTGAAGCCAAGAAAGCGTTTGTGGTGGTTATTTGAAAAAGTATAAAATTCTCATTATAAAAAAAGGTCCCAATATTTTTGAGACCTTTTTTTATAATGATATTCTTATTTTCTATTTTATATTATAATTTTCTATTCAATTACTGGCTGCAACCATCTTGTGATATACTCTAAAGATTGCCCTTTACGCTTTGCATAATCTTCTACTTGGTCTTGTTGTATTTTACCTAATCCAAAATACTGACTTTGAGGATTTGCAAAATACCAACCACATACACTTGATGCAGGATACATAGCTAAGCTTTCGGTTAAGGTAATGCCAGTATGATTTTCGGCGTCTAACAGATTAAACAAAGTATATTTTTCGGTATGATCTGGACAAGCAGGATAACCTGGTGCAGGACGAATGCCCACATAGTTTTCTTTAATTAATTCATCATTCTCTAATTGCTCATCTTTTGCATAACCCCAAATTTCTTTACGCGTTTTAGCGTGTAAATATTCTGCAAATGCTTCTGCTAAACGATCCGCTAAAGCTTGTAAAATAATTTTATTGTAATCATCTTGATTGTCTTCAAATGCTTTGATATGCTTTTCAATTCCATGAATCGTTACTGCAAAAGCACCTAGGTAATCTTTTTTATTTTCGCTTGTTGGACAGATAAAGTCAGCTAATGAGAAATTTGGTTGACCCGCTGCTTTTTTAGCTTGTTGTCTTAAAAAGTGCAATTCAGTTTTTTCGCCTGCATGATTTAAGATAACATCATCTCCATTGGAACTTGCTTCCCAGAAACCTACAGCACCTTTAGCAGTTAACCATTTTTCTTTGATAATAGTTTGTAATAATGCATTTGCGTCTGCATATAATTTACTAGCAACTTCACCTACTTTTTCATCCGTTAAAATTGCTGGGAAATTACCATGTAGTTCCCAAGCAATAAAGAAAGGCTTCCAGTCAATATAGTCCACCAATACAGAAAGGTCATTAATTTCAATCCCTTGATTTCCAGTAAAACTAGGAGCAGTTGCATTAAAATTAGACCAATCAATATTCATTTTATTTTTCAGCGCATCTGCGTATGGTGTAGATTGCTTTACGGTTTTCTTATTGTCGAAATCAGATTTAAGCTGGGTATATTCTTTTTCTAAATTACTCAAGAAGCCTATTTTTTGTTCTTTGTTCAAAAGAGAACCTGCAACAGTAACACTTCGAGAAGCATCCAATACATGTATTACGCCGTCACCATATTCAGGGGCAATTTTTACTGCTGTATGCATACGTGATGTGGTCGCACCACCAATCATTAATGGGATATGCATTCCACGACGCTTCATTTCTTTAGCGATATATACCATTTCATCTAAGGAAGGCGTAATTAATCCACTTAAACCAATAATATCTACGTCATGTTTCACTGCTTCAGATAAAATTTTATCTGCAGGCACCATTACGCCAATATCAATAATTTCATAGCCATTACAACCTAACACTACACCCACAATATTTTTACCAATATCGTGTACGTCTCCTTTTACAGTAGCTAATAATATTTTAGCAGGACCCTTGGTTTGTCCATTAGGATCGGCGGAGGCATTTTTTAATCTTTCTTTTTCTGCTTCAATGTAAGGGGTTAATACTGCAACACTTTTTTTCATTACCCTTGCACTTTTCACTACCTGCGGTAAAAACATTTTACCTGCACCAAATAAATCACCTACTATATTCATGCCAGCCATTAAAGGGCCTTCAATCACTTCCAATGGTGCACTGTATTTTTGTCTTGCTTCCTCGGTATCTTCTTCGATAAAATCAGTAATACCATTAATTAAAGAATGTGCTAAACGTTTTTCTACTGTATCATTTCTCCATGCTAATTTTATTTTATTAGCTTCCTCTGAGGATTGGCCAGCGTTTTCTCCACTTGCTTTAATATTATCTGCAAATTGAATCAATGCTTCAGTGGCTTGGTTATTATCATTATTTTTATTCAAAATAACATCCTCACATAAATTTCTTAATACAGGATCAATTTCATCATACACCGCCAATTGCCCTGCATTGACAATACCCATATCCATACCCGCTTTAATAGCATGGTATAAAAACACTGCATGGATGGCTTCACGTACTGCTTCATTTCCTCTAAATGAAAAAGATACATTCGAAACTCCACCACTCACTTTTGCTAAGGGCATTTTTTGTTTAATAACACGGGTAGCTTCGATAAAATCTACCGCATAATTATTGTGTTCTTCAATACCTGTTGCAACTGCAAAAATATTAGGGTCAAAAATGATATCCTGTGGATCAAACCCAACCTGCTCCACTAATATTTTATAAGCGCGTTCACAAATTTCTATTTTTCTTTCTTTTGTATCAGCTTGTCCTACTTCATCAAATGCCATTACAATTACAGCAGCACCATAAGCTTTACAAATATGTGCTTGTTCAATAAATTTCGCTTCTCCTTCCTTCATGGAAATAGAGTTCACAATACATTTTCCTTGCACACATTTTAATCCTGCTTCAATAATTTCAAACTTAGAACTATCAATCATTACAGGGATACGTGCAATATCTGGCTCACTTTGTAATAAGTTTAAAAAAGTAGTCATTGCCTTGACACCTTCTAACAAAGCGTCATCCATGTTTACGTCAATAATTTGTGCACCACTTTCTACTTGTTGACGTGCAACAGATAATGCTTCTTCGTATTTATTTTCCTTAATTAAACGCGCGAATTTTTTGGAACCTGTTACATTGGTTCTTTCCCCTACGTTTACAAAATTAGTTTCTGGACGAATCACTAAAGGTTCAAGTCCTGCTAATCTTAGATAAGGCTTAATATGTATTTGCTCACTCATAATGTTCTTTGTTGTTTTAATTCCAATGATTTTTATTCAATGTCATTAAATGTTCGTATCCACAATTGGTAAAGGTCTTGGTGTTAGGTTTCTTACATTGTCTGCCATATGTTTAATATGGTCTGGTGTAGTACCACAACATCCACCCACAATATTTACAAATTGATTCTTTGCCCACTCTTCAATAAAATGTCCGGTTTGATGTGGTGCCTCATCGTATTGACCCATTGCATTTGGTAAACCCGCATTTGGATATGCCGATGTATAACAAGATGCAATTTGTGAAAGCTCTTCGATATGTGAACGCATTTCTTGCGCACCCAATGCGCAGTTTAAACCCACGCTTAATGGTTTTGCATGTGCTACTGATGTATAAAATGCTTCTAAGGTTTGTCCACTTAAAGTTCTACCTGATGCATCGGTAATGGTACCACTAATCATGATGGGTAATTCTGGCTTGCCTATCTTTCTAAAATATTCTTTAATAGCGAAAATGGCAGCCTTTGCATTAAGGGTATCAAAAATGGTTTCCACTAATAATACATCCACACCACCGTCTACCAATCCTTTAATTTGTTCGGTATAAGCTGCTACTACTTCATCAAAAGTAACAGCACGGAATCCAGGATTGTTTACATCAGGAGATAAACTCAATGTTTTATTTAAAGGTCCAATGGAACCTGCAATATATTTTTCAGAAGTATTAGGATGTTTTGATTTGTATTGATCAATCGCATCACGTACACATTTTGCAGCAGCAATATTTAGTTCATATGCAAATTCTTGCATGTCATAATCGGCCATTGCAATTGAGGTACTACTAAATGTATTGGTCTCTATAATATCAGCACCCGCTTCTAAGTATTGCAAATGAATGCCTGTAATAATCGCAGGTTGTGTAATGCACAATAAGTCATTGTTGCCTTTCACATCACAATGCCAATTTGCAAATCGAGTACCTCTATAATCTTCCTCGGTAAGTTTATGGCGCTGAATCATGGTACCCATGGCACCATCAATCACTAAAATTCTTTTTTTAAGCGTCTCTTGTATTGACATAAATATTTTTTTATGCAACATCCAAAAGGAGCTAAATTCAACTAATAATTTGGGGAGCGATATGGGAATCGTTTATTAGTTCCATTTTTCCTCACGGATGGGCAGGTTGAACAATAAACAAATCCACCTGCAATGCGGAGCAAAATTAGGTTACTATTAGCTTGTAGCCAAATTAATAGGGGAACAATAGTTTGTTTACTGATAGGTGGCGTTTACTTCCACATTTATTTTATCAGCAACCATTTTTATTAAGATACCACCGATGCCAAAATCTTTTAAAGTAACAGTGAACTTTGAATTGGCAGAGATGATGCCATTTTTAACTTCAATCACACCATTGGTTTGAATGGCTTTATTGACACCGTGCACCTGCATGGTGCCTGTAATTGCTACTGGATATTTGCCATCCTTTTTAAAATCTACTGTTTTAATATTGGTAATTTGTCCGTTAAAAAAGGCGCGTGGAAATTTGTTACTCTCTACATATTCTTCATTAAAATGCTCTTCCATTTTGCCCATATCAAAATGAAATCCTTTCATGAGCATGATGAAACTCAACTTGCCATTAGGTTCTAAGCGACTCACTGCTTCTTTATTGAGTGCATCAATGTCTTTATCATCTACTGCAATAAAACGAACCTGTCCAGTTTTGGTTTCCCAAATTTTTTGAGCAGGCACTTGAGCATTTGTAACTGTACTACTTACCATCGCTAGGATGATGAATCCAAATATCTTTTTCATAAAGTAAAAGTTTATAATTCAATGTTTGAACATCGAAATTATAGATAATTATTGATATAACCTATTTTATATATTGACCAATGGGTTGTCGATTGGAAATACTCTTACCTAGGGTCATTTCATCGGCATATTCTAATTCACCGCCAAAAGCAATCCCTCGGGCAATGGTGGTGATTCTACAATTTAGGGAAGCCAGCTTTTTTTGTATATAATAGATGGTTGTATCTCCTTGAATAGTAGGGTTTAGTGCAAAAACCAGTTCAGTAACTTTGTCTTTATGAACTCTTTCAATAAGGGATTCGATCGTCAATTGTTCAGGGCCAATACCATCTAAAGGTGAAATGATCCCACCTAAAACATGATATGTTCCATGGTATTGTTGCGTGTTTTCAATGGCAATCACATCTCTAATATTTTCAACCACACAGATGGTATCTTTTTGTCTTCCCGAATTCGCGCAAATGGAACAAATCGTACCATCGCTAATATTGTGGCATTTTTGACAGAACTGTATTTCGTTCCGCATTTTTTGAAGGGTATCGCCAAACAGGGTAGTCACCCCTTTATCTTGTTTTAATAAATGCAATACCAAACGCAAAGCAGTCTTTTTTCCAATACCAGGTAGTTTGGCAAATTCTGCTACAGCATTTTCTAATAGGGATGAAGGTAATTGCATAATGATGTGAATGTGTAAAATTACTTATTAATAGTAATATTCAATTCATTTTCCCAATCTGCTCTAATATTCAATTTATAAGGGAGTATCCAAACTTTTTCAGGTTGCTTAGGTGTATTTCCAAAACCATATTTTCCAGTATCCCATCTTCCGTTATTATTCTCATCCTCCAAAATTTTTAATTGAAATTCACCTGGAGGTAATTGTGCAATATTCAATAAGTTTTGATGAATGTTATACTTAAATTTTACTTTGTCTTCTTGTGTTAAAAGCAGTATTGGATTTTTGAAAGTTTCATATCCATTCACTCTTATTAAACAAGATCCATATGCCGTATTTGGTTTGGTGATAAAGGATAAAGTATCTGATTTAGAGAGTGTATTATTTAAACTGTCTTTAATTGAATTTTGTGGTACAATTAAATGAAAAGGAGTGCTTGCAATCCAAGGGTATTCAATATTAACAGTATTTGCATTTGCAGAATCAATTTTAATATTATAGTTGCTAACTGGCTTGTTAAAAGTATCTGCAAGTACAATTGGGAAGCTATCATTTAAGTGAACAGGCAACTCAAAAACAAATTGTAATGGATGTAATAAATCTTGTTCTTTGCCGTCTAAGTTTCTTAAATATTTTAAAATGGCCGCATTTCTTTTTGCTTGTTTGTTGTTTGCTGCTCTTTTCTTTTCTGTTTTTGGATAAGCTTGAAAAGCATACAACCTAATGGAGTCTTGATTTCTGGCTACTGTAACTGGGCTATCAGAAAATGCAAAGTACTTTGTACTATCATCGTACTTTTTATTGTAATCATTAGGTATAACAAAAATGTTGAACTGCTTGAAGGGCAAAAAGTCAAATGAAAATTTTCCTTTGCTATTTAATTTTGCATAGTACAAAGGTTTGTTTTTGAAAATAGCGGAATCATTGTCTTTGGGTTGCAATACTACAATTAATGTACTGTCTACTCTTCCAGTTTCAGCTAATTTAACCGTCCCTTGTAACTTTCCAGAATCAATTTGATTGCCTGTACTAAAAACATAAGAAAAATCCTGTGCTATATTTCCTTCGTTAACATCTCTGATTGCGGTTCCAAATTGAATTCGATATGTGGTATTAGTACTTAAGGAATCATTTAGACGAATACGCACCGTGTTTAATTTAGATTCAATTAAAGGGGTATTTTTTAATGCAGGATTTACTACTAAATTCTCTTGAATATTGGTTGTGGCTATATATTCATTAAATGCAATGATAATTTCTTTGGGCTGAATATTGGTTGCAGAATCCTTGGGCCTTGCAAAAATTCTGTAAGGAGGAATACTATCTCTAGGGCCGCCACTTGGAGGAACAATATTTGCACATGAAACCAATGCTTGAATCATGTAAAGCGCAAATATTAATTTGCATAAATTTTGGAGTCTTAAAAGGCTGCTCATCATATTTGCAAACTTAGTCAGATTCTTCCAAATACCCATCTGGGATTTCATGCAAGGCCACCGTCAAGTCATTGTTTTTTACAAAATTGCACCAATGGCAATCTGGTTTGCCACAACCAGTGTAAAAGTCCTTGTCTTGTATTTTTTGCCAAACTGTATGAATTTGTTGCGTAACCGTAGTAATATCTGCATCACTAATAGAAACAGCCGCTTTTTCAAATTCCTTCTTTTTGTTGGGCTCAACAAAGTCAAATTCGGCAGTGGTTACTTCCCATTGTTTAGGATGATGATTCAATAGTATTTTATAAAATACAGCTTGTCTCCAATAATCTCCTCCGTTGGGATACTTTTCATTGGGTGGAAATAGTTTTTCTTTTGCATTTTCAACACTTCCTGTTTTGTAGTCCACTACCACTACTTGTTTTCCATTAAACTCAATTTTATCAATTGCACCTTTTAATGGAATGCCATTTAGGATCACATTATTAATTCTATATTCGGTAGTAACTACTTTATTCCAATTTTGAACATACTGGTCATAATATTGAGTAAGCACGATTTCCCCCTGCTCTCTTCTTCTGTTATATTCTACTTGTGTAAATGCTTCACGATGCCTAGCCATATAATAGTTAAAGTCTTGTACTAATTCCTGTTTATCAGGAAATACATTGTCTCGCTCCTGCATTTTTTTAAATAATTTATTCAATGCTTCATGCACAGCTGAGCCAAAAGTAGTGGCCTCAGATTTTCCTGAGGGGACACGTATCAAACTATTATAGTAAAAATGTAATGGGCATTTTAAATAGTTATTCAATGCCGTCACATTCATTGCGAACTGTTCAACCTTAGGGCCAATAAAATCATCTTCAAGTTGCTTAATTTCTGGAGTTACCGTACTTTGTATATGGAGTAATTTGTATTGTATTTTAATATTTTCTTCAAGCTGCTTTTCTACTATATTTTTTTCATTTCCATCAATGAGTTCTATAATAAACTGACTAGGTTCTGCTACTTTTCCATCGGCACGATTTAATGCGTATGAAATTTGTATTTCTTTTTTAGCACGGGTAAGCGCAACATAAAATAATCTTCTTAGCTCTTCTTTGTCGTCAGCGTTTTCTAAAGTGCTTAATACGGTGTCTGGCAAACTATATCCAATACTATTAGCTGCTCTTTTCTTTTCCCAAAAATGCGCATTGGTGCCTGCTACAAATACATATTCAAATTCCAATCCCTTACTTCCGTGGTTGGTAAGCAAATTCACGCCACTCACACCGCCTGTTGTGATTGGTAGTGGTAATCGAATGCCTTCTTTTTGCATTAGTTCAAGCATGGTTACCAAGTCTTTTAAATTCAAACTTGGTCGACGATGTGTTTCCTCTTTGATGAAGTCAAAAAACTTGGTAATTATTTCTAATTCAAAACCTTTATTACTAGATTGTAATACGGATTGAATAATACCTGTTTTTTGCAATACCTGTTCCACCAAATTTAATAGGGTTACATTCGGCACTTCATTTATTAAATATTCTAAAACTTGCACGGCCTTTGCCAATTCAGGTACACCACCTTCTTGGAATAAACTACCTTGTACTTGCTGTGTTTTATCTACCAATACTTTTCTAAAAGAATTTTCTGGGTTGCCATATTTTAGTTGATTCGCTTCAAATGTAAGCTTGGCAATAGTTATAGGAGATATATTCCACCATTTAAAGTGGAGAATTTCAAATAGTAAGTTTGCTCCTTCATAGGGTTGGTCTAGTTCGCAAACCAAATAATCCAAAATAGTTATGATTTGCTTTACTAGAATTTGATCCAGTAAATTGGCGGTACGTCTAGTATAAACTGGTATATTTTTTTGTTGAAGAAAGTGTGCAATCTCTTCCCCGTATTTATGCTCTTTGTATAAAACTGCAATTTCATTTGGTGCAATTCCTTTTTGAGTAAGTTTTACAATTTGTTCCGTAATATCTATCATTTCCTCCTCTGGTAATTGATATGCAGCTACTTTTGGTGCAATTGAAATTGCTTGATTGTCTGGATGTGCAGCAATTAATTTTTTCTCTAAACCTTGTATTTTATTGACTAATCTTTCTTGATTGTTATTAATTACAGTTGTAGAAGCGTCTAGAATGGGCTGCGTAGATCGATAATTATTCTCCAACACAATCGTCAAAATATCCTGTGCATATTGATTTTGAAAGTGCAACATATTTTCAACGTTGGCACCTTGGAATCTAAAAATACTCTGGTCATCATCACCTACAACAAACAAGTTTGGTTGATCCCAGTAATTTACAAGCAATTGAACCAACTCGTTTTGCGTTCCACTAGTGTCTTGAAATTCATCTACTAATATATATAAAAAGCGTTCCTGGTATTGAGCTAATAAATTTTTATTTTCTTTGAATGCATTGATTACCCAGTTAATCATGTCTTCAAAGTCATATCTATTTCGCTCTTTCATCAGCTGCTGGTATACGTCAAAACTTTGAACTGCAGCCTTTAGCTTGGCCATTTTTTCAAGCTCATTGTCTACCAATCCTTGTTTTAAAGCACCTGCTTCAAATTGTTTGTATTTTCTTTTGTAAATAAATTCATCTCGAAAAGGAATCTCTTTAATATACGCTTCTATTTTTTCGATTAGGAAGGCTGGTTTCCAACCTTCTTTTTTCATTGCACTGAATAATTTGGCCAAATTGCTCATTTCAAAATAGATATCCCCTCTGTATCTTTTTAAGGGATTATTTTTTTCAAAGCTGTCAATTAATTTTTTTAGCAATTCAATTTTCTCCAGTTCTGAAATGGGGTCTAGACTGGTTTTGTCAAACAGATATAAATTATCCTGAATAATATCATTACAAAAGGAGTGAAAAGTGGAGATGTTCACTTTGTAAGCGCTCGTACCAATAAAACTAACTAGTCGTTTACGCATTGCAATAGCTCCTGCGTCGGTATAAGTAAGACAAAGTATGTTTTCGGGAGCTGTATCGGTTTCCAATAATATTTTACCAATTCTAGCGCCTAGAATTTGTGTTTTACCCGTTCCCGGTCCTGCAATTACCATTACNGGACCTTCAATTGTATTTACAGCAATTTTTTGTTGTTCGTTTAATCCTTCATAAACTGCTTCAAANGCCTTTNCTTGTTCCAACTTGTTCATCATTTCATAAAATTAAAGGCTTTCTAGCGAATAAGNACAACAAAAGCGACCATTCCTTGTTATAATAGTATGTCAAAAGTATATAGCCTCCACACCGTTCAGAATTTACCCATTAGCTTGGATCAAGCTTGGGATTTTTTTAGTAGTCCAGCCAACCTTGCAAAAATCACTCCTCAACACATGGGATTCAATATTATAAGTAAGCATCATGGTGAAAAAATGTATGCAGGACAGATTATTGAGTATACGGTGAGTCCTTTATTGGGCATCCCCATGTATTGGATGACAGAAATTACACATGTGGAAGAGGGTAAGTATTTTGTAGACGAACAAAGATTTGGACCTTATAGCCTTTGGCATCATCAACACCACTTTAAGGCCATTCCTGGTGGAGTTTGTATGGAGGATATTGTACATTATAAAATTCCATTGGGATTTTTAGGAGATATCGCGCAAGTCATTCTTGTCAAAAAACAACTACAGGGAATTTTTGATTATCGATTCCAAGCAGTAGAAAAGATGTTTGATACTTACAAGCCTTAGTTTTTCGAGGAAATGAGTGTTATAAATATTTTATAAAAAACTTATAAAATATTTACCAAGTACACGCTTTGTTTATATAATTTTTATAAACTTTGTCTCCCAATCAAAAACCTTCATGGCACATACAACTAGTGGGCATGCCCACAAACTTTCTGTAGCAGGATTAATCGTTACTTTAGGAATTATTTACGGAGATATCGGAACTTCTCCCTTATACGTTTTCAAATCAATTATCAACCACAAAGTAATTACAGAGCAGTTGGTGTATGGTGCCATTTCTTGTGTGTTTTGGACTTTAACTTTACAAACTACTTTTAAATATGTTTTCTTAACACTAAGAGCAGATAATAGAGGAGAGGGAGGAATTTTCTCTCTTTTTGCTTTAATAAGAAGATATGTAAAATGGGTGTATGTGCCTGCAATCATTGGTGCTGCAATGCTTTTGGCCGATGGTATGATTACGCCTCCTATTTCAGTGGCATCAGCAGTGGAAGGTTTAGGCGGTGTTAGAGGATTGGAAAATATTATTGTACCTGGAAATAATTTAACAGTAGGTATTGTAATGGCCATCATTTCATTATTGTTTTTCTTTCAACGTTTTGGAACTAAAATTGTAGGATTTGCATTTGGTCCTATAATGTTGATTTGGTTTTCGATGATTTTAATTTTAGGGTTTTTACAAGTAATTCATCACGCTGAAATTTTAAAATCATTGAATCCTTATTATGCGTATGATTTGTTGGTGCATTATCCCAATGGCTTTTGGTTATTAGGAGCCGTTTTCTTGTGTACCACGGGAGCGGAAGCACTTTATAGCGATTTAGGTCATTGTGGTCGTCAAAATATCCAAGTAAGTTGGATGTTCGTAAAAACAGCCCTTGTAATTAATTATATGGGTCAAGGTGCTTGGTTAATTGCACATATGGGCCAACCCATGGAGGGCTTGAATCCTTTTTATGAATTAATGCCACATTGGTTTTTATTAGCCGGTATTTGTATTGCAACTGTTGCTGCAATTATTGCTAGTCAAGCATTAATTAGTGGCTCATTTACGTTAATATCTGAAGCCATCAGTTTAAATTTTTGGCCACGTGTAACTATTAAATTCCCTACAGATCAAAAAGGTCAAATTTATATTCCAAGTTTGAATTTATTATTATGGGCGGGTTGTATTACTATGTTGTTCTTTTTTAGAAAGAGTGAACATATGGAAGCAGCTTATGGTTTCTCCATTATCATTACAATGATTATGACTACCATTTTGATGAATTTTTACATGTTGAATGTGAAAAGATGGAGTCAATCAATTGTCGCTATTATTATTTTAATTTTTAGCGTAGTAGAGATTTCATTTTTTATCGCCAATATTATTAAAGTGAAAGAGAGCTACATCACATTTGTATTTTCCTTAAGTATGATTTTTGTGATGATGATTTGGCATCGCGCGCGCAAAATTGCCAATCGTTATTTGGATTTCGTTAAGATAAAAGATTATTTAGAACCCTTGGTAGATTTAAGTGGGGACAAGGATATACCAAAATATGCAACCCATTTAGTGTATTTAACCAAAGCCAATAATCACCGTGAGATAGAACATAGAATTATTGATTCTATTTTAAATCGTAAGCCAAAGCGTGCAGATATCTATTGGTTTATTCATATTGATCGCACCGACTCTCCATATGGAATGGAATATTCTGTTAGAGAATTGGTGGATGATAAAGTGATGCGCGTTGATTTTAAATTAGGATTCAGAATTCAGCCTAGAGTGAATGTGTTATTTAAGAAAGTAATGCAAGAGTTAAATGAGACACATGAATTAGGAATCTACAGTAAGTATGAGTCTTTAAAAAGCAAAGATTTTCATGCGGATATCACATATGTTATTATTGAAAGCTTCTTTAGTATTGAAAATGAACTTTCTATTAGAGAGGACTTTATTATGGATACCTACTTTAATATCAAACATTTATCACAAAGTGATCAAAAAGCATTTGGATTGGATAATGACATGACCATTGTTGAGCATGTGCCATTAATTATCAAAGCCAATGAGAACTTGCCTTTAAGAAGGGTATTTGAAAACTAGTATATCTTTTTAAGTAGACAATGGTTTTATAAAGCAACCAGTTTGCTCAATTGATTTTGCAAACCAATAGCAACCAGCCAATATTGAGTATTTGCATGTTTTTCAATACCCAATGCATTTAAGTTAATAAACTTAGCGTCACCAGGTATGATTGCTTCAACTGAATACTCTTTATTATTGAGACTTAAAATGGCTAATTGCTTTACTTTCTTAGCATCTATATTTTCAAGCTGATAATTTTTTTCAGATTTTTTATTTGCAACAGGGGTAGCCACTTCATATTGCACTAACCATGGCATAGTGGGTTGTAAAGCTGGTTTTTTGTAATAATGATTTTGCAAACTATCATTCCAATGATTGGGATTGTTTTTAAAATTAACGCTGCTGAAAAAAGCGCTACCGCTAGTATTTCTTAAAGTTCTTAATTGCTTTATTTGATAAGGAATTTCTGATCCATTTCTCCATGCTGGACTAGTTCCTGCGCGATATACACCATGCCCAATATATAAGTTACGATTGTAATTATGTTGATTCCACCAATTCACTAATTCGTCGTAATCTGCAAGCGGATGTCCATGTTCCCAATACAATTGAGGAATCACATAATCAATCCATCCTTTTTGTAACCACAACATTATATCAGCATATAAATCATCATAATTGGTAACACCTGCTTTTGTATTACTTCCACTTGGGTCTTTTGATTTATTTCTCCAAACTCCAAAAGGACTAATACCAAATTGTACGCCAGGTTTAGTATTGTGAATAGTTGCAGATATTTGTTTGATGATGGTATCACAATTACTTCTTCTCCAATCTTCTTTATTTAAGCCACGACTATATTTTTTGTATGTGGCTTCGTCATTAAATTCTTTACCTGGCACTTTGTATGGATAAAAATAATCGTCTAAATGAATGGCATCAATATCATATCTTGACACTAGGTCTCTTACTACTCTGTTAGTATGTTGCCATACCTCTGGAAGTCCTGGATTGAATATTTGTTTGTTATCGTATTCAACAAACCAACTTGGATGTGTTTTGGTAAGATGATTGGGTGCAATACTTGATTTTTTGGTATTGAAAACAGCACGATAAGGATTGATCCAGGCATGAAATTCCATTCCTCGCTTATGTGTTTCAGCAATCATAAATTGTAGTGGATCATAAAAAGGAGATGGAGGTAATCCTTGCTTTCCTGTTAAATATTCACTCCATGGTTCTAAGGTAGATGGGTAAAGTGCATCACCAGCAGGTCTAACCTGCATAATAATAGCATTCATGCCATTCTTTTGATGCATTTCAAGTAGATCAATAAACTCTTTTTTTTGTAAATCATTACTAAGCCCTGCTTTACTAGGCCAATCAATATTCACAACAGTAGCCACCCATACACCTCTAAATTCAAAAACATTTTTATTCGTTAATGAAGGTTGAGCTGTTAAATTCAAATAACATATTAGTCCAAGCAAGCTTAAGATAAAACGCATTATACTTTGATTATTTTATTTATTTATTTTCGGCACTAGAGCGAAGCTTATCCAAAATTTCATTGATCGTTTTTGCTTCGTTTTCAGTAACTCCTTTTAATAGTCCGTCAATCTGATCATTTAGTTGATCAAGCTTTTCAACCAATGCATGGCCTTTGTCTGTTAGTGTAATGTCAACTAATCTTTTATCAGTAGGGCAAGTAGATTTTGCTACTAATTCTTTTACAATTAAGCGATCTACAATTCTGCTCGTATCACTCATCTTATCCAACATGCGTTCTCTTATTTGCAAAGTGCTCAATGGCACTTCGCTTCCTCGCAAAATTCTTAAAATATTATATTGTTGTTGAGTGATTTCTTCCTGCTCTAAAAATTTGCCAACATTCTCATTTAACCAATTGGCAGTATACAACAAATTGATACCTAGTTTTTGGTATTCATTTCTAAAATTAGTTTGTTTTATATCTTTTTCTATTCCCATTTATTATGAAAGCTTCTTTAGGAATTTGTTATTTATCCAATTGAACAAAGGCAGTGCAAGTATTGCTCCCACTGCGTCTGCTAACATATCATTCACCTCAAAGCCCCTGGTTGGAACAAAATATTTTTGATAAAATTCCATTCCTATTCCATAAACAATACAAAAAATTAAAACAATCGCTTTTGCTCTTACTGTTTTTAATTGTTTGTAATTCATTTTTTCGAAATGAACGAAAAACGAAAATGACAAGGAACCAAACAAGCAAACATGTACTAATTTGTCAATAGGGAAATCACCAAACCATTTGGATGGTGTATGAAAACTGCTTCCAGGTAAACTCAGTAAAATGAATACAATTGCAATTTCTGCCACAACCCAAATAAATGTTTTTATTGACATTTATATTAGTGTACTAAGCTTGCGTATGCTTCGCTATTCATTAAACCATCAAAGTCTGCTGCATTGTTTACAGTCACTTTCACCATCCAGCCAGCTCCATAAGGGTCCGTGTTTACTAATTCAGGATTTGAAGTAAGTGCAGGATTTACTTCCGTGATGGTTCCTGCCATTGGCAAGAATAAATCACTCACAGTTTTCACCGCCTCTACAGTTCCAAATACAGCTTCTGCTGCTAAACTTTTTCCAACAGTGTTGATGTCTAAATAAACGATATCTCCTAACTCGCTTTGTGCAAAATCAGTAATACCAATGGTAGCAGTTGTACCATCTAATTTAATCCACTCATGATCTTTTGTGTAACGTAATTCGGCAGGGAATTGCATAGGTTCTGTTTTTATTGTTGCAAATATCCATTAAAAACGCTAAAAAACCAATCTGCTAATACCTAATATTGTCAAAATACAGCAAAATATGCTCTTTTAAGAAAACCTCCTGCTCCATTAAATTCATCACTGGAAGTTGTTTGAGTTGTTTAAAATGAGGCCAACCCTCTTCATCCTTCCCTTCCAATAAATAATAACCACTTGGGGACAATATGCTACAAATAGCGATATGCATTAGGTCCTGCTTTTGCTCTTTGGTTATTTTTTCTCTTATAAATCCAGTCTCTTGTAATCCAATTAGGAATAAAACGGCTTCGGTATCGGGCTTTTTCCCAAATTGGTCCATCAATTTCTTCTCCAAATTCCACCATCTTGTCTGTAAATCATCTTGTATATTGGCCATTATATTATGTCAAATTTTAAGCAAAGGTAGGGGATATATAGGCGCAGTAGGATGGTTTGATTATCTTTGCCAAAATTTGCATTTATGTTACAGGTAAACTTCTTGCGTCAAAATACCGATTTGGCAAAAAAGAAATTGGCAATCAAGCACTTTGCTAATGTTGATTTAGTGGACGAAGTGATTGCGTTGGATGATCAAAGAAAGCAATTACAAGCCGCTTTTGATGACCTTCAATCCAAGGTAAATGCAGCTTCCAAGGAAATTGGTGGGTTCATGGCAAAGGGTGAAAAGGAAAAGGCCGAAGCTTTGAAAAATGAGGTAGCTGATTGGAAAAAACAATTAGAACCTTTAAAAGAAAAAATGGCCGAAGTAGAAGCGAATCTTCAATTATTAATTGTTCAGTTCCCTAACCTGCCTCACGATTTAGTGCCATTGGGTAAAACACCAGAGGAAAATGAAGTGGTAAGACAAGGTGGAAGCACGCCAACACTTCCTAAAGGAGCAGAAGCACATTGGGATTTAATTAAAAAATACAATTTAGTAGATTTTGAAACAGGTGCTAAAATAACAGGTAGTGGTTTCCCATTATATATTGGCAAGGGCGCTAAGTTCCAAAGAGCATTGACGCAATATTTTTTAGATTTTAATACTGCTGCTGGATACACTGAATATTTGCCTCCTTTTATGGTCAATGCAGCATCTGCATTTGCAACCGGTCAATTACCAGACAAGGAAGGCCAAATGTACCATGCTACTGAGGATGATTTTTATTTAATCCCTACTGCCGAAGTGCCAGTGACAAATGTGTTTCGTGATACCGTTTTAAAAGAAGCAGATTTGCCGATTCAAATGACAGCTTACTCTCCATGTTTTAGAAGAGAGGCTGGAAGTTTTGGAAAAGATGTTCGTGGATTAAATAGAGTGCATCAATTTGAAAAAGTAGAGATCATTCAAATAGTACATCCTGAAAAAAGTGATCTTGTATTAGATGAAATGGTTGCACACGTTGAAAAATTATTAATCAGTCTAGGTTTGCAATATCGTATCCTAAGATTATGTGGTGGAGATATGGGATTTGCTTCTGCTATTACTTATGATTTTGAAGTGTATAGTGCTGCACAAGAAAGATGGTTGGAAGTTAGTAGTGTAAGTAATTTCCAAGCATATCAAACTTACAGAATGAAGTGTAGGTTTAAAGATGCGGATGGAAAAATTCAATTCGCACATTCTTTAAACGGAAGTTCATTGGCATTGCCAAGAATTTTTGCGGCCATCGTTGAAAACTATCAAACCGATGCTGGCATTGCTTTACCTAAAGTATTGCAACCTTATTTTGGCAGCGAAAATTTAATTTAAATATTATTTGTATAGTATTAAAAAAGCCCTTCAATCGAAGGGCTTTTTTGTATCGCATCTATCAAGCAATCAACAAGTAATCAAAAAATTATAATTAAAATTTACTAAATCTTAGACCAATGGCAAATGGTGCCATATCAAAACTAGTCAATTTTTTATCAAATAAGTTCGTTAAACTATAAGAGCCATACAATCGAATTCCTCCAACACCAAGTTCGCCAATAGTTGCTAATTTGGTATTGTTTAAATCAAAATTACCGTATACTTTTCTTTTACCTCTCTCCTCACTTATTTGCTTAGTATGTGATTGAACTAAATAGCCCGCACTAAGTCCTAAACTTGCATAAAAACTTTTTTTGTTTTCAGGATTAGATTGAAAATTCAATTGAACAGGCACTGTTAAATATTCAACCAATAATTTATTCTTGCTAAAATTTACGTTATCAAAATAAATATAATTACCTGGGGTGTTGCTAAAGCTAATAGGCTGTTCAAATCTAAAATTATACATCTCAATACCAATTCCATATTTTAAATTCCATTGGTGTTGTGATAAATTTACTTTTTGTTGTACAATCCAAATATTCACATTACTTGATTTGGCATTATTCAATTTTAAGTTTGCCGAGCTTGGTGCAGCAGGTAACATAGATTGATAAGGTAAATAAGTAGGAGCATACATTAAAGGAGCTGTATTGTCAACTAAATTGGCAAAGCCCAAATCAAAAATCCACCAATTGGTGCTAATATTTTGTAATTTTCCTGGTGCTTTCTCAATGGTAATTTTTGTCTTTTTAAAATCGCCCTGAAGTAAGGAAGCGATGTCCTTTTGACCGTAGCCTGAAGTTCCTTCCTCTTTATTGATAATACGAATTCTACCCACTTTCACAGTGTCATCGACCACTGAAACTAATGTGTCATTGCCTATATTAATGTGTACGTCATCATTTTTATACTTTTTTTTCTTTTTACTATCGATGGTGATATTTATAACATGGTTTGGTTTATCGTATTTATCAGACTTATCCATTTTGTCATTCACTATCAACATATTTCCTATTTTAATGGTATCCGCTTTTTTGGCAACAGCAGTATCTTGTTGAGCAATCGCATTGCTCGCAATTAAAATCCCTAAGACTACAATGATCTTTTTCATACTCTTTATTTTTCTTTTTCTGTTTTATTTCTTTTGATAAGTGCACCAATACGTCTCGTGAAGCCTCTTAATTTATCGCCGTCAATTTCCATATTGGCGATATAAATAGTTCTATCTGGATTGTCGGTATTTATATTTTCAAACTCTTCTTTTGCTTCTGAAACAACACTTGCTTCGTTGCTGGTTATTTTTTCTTTCAATGAAGTAATTGCAACTGAATTATTTACAATGGGTGCAGTATGAATTTCATTTTCGTAATTTGCTAGACGACCTGTCGAATTAGTTATAGATTGAATCATCCCAACTTGTGGAGTAATATCTGTTTTTTCGGTAGCGATGGATGGTAGTGTACTGGTAGGTTTGGTGCTATTTTGAGCTATTTTATGAATCTTATTTTGAACAACGAGCTTTTGATCCTGATTGGAACTAACTCCTATATTATGCTCAGTATTATTTATTGGTAAAAGCACATTTTTTGTAAGTTCGGTTTGGTTATTTTGTTTTCCAGTAGTCGGTATTAAATTATATCCAATTATGAGTATTACAATCGCTGCTACTGCTGCAATACTGCGTATTAATTTTGTATTGAAATATCCTTCAATTACTTTTCCTTCATTGCGGCATAAGCTTTGTTTAAAAGTAGTTGTCAAACTCGCTTCCATTTCCTCTAATCGATATAATAAAATCTTGTCCTCAAATTCAAAAGGCTCGGGAGCAAAAACGGTTTGTTTCAAAAGCTCAAATTCTTTTTGATAGTTTGGATTTGCTTCAATAAAATTTTCAACTGCTGTTTTTTGTTCAGTAGAAAGTTCATTGTCGATATACAACAAAAAGTACTCCTCGTAATTGGTGGTATTTATCTTCATTACGCACGCATTTTTTCAAGGTGAACTAATTTCTCTTTCAATAACAAACGAGCTCTGTGTAAATATACTTTTACCTGACTTTCGGACAAATCCATAATCTCCCCAATTTCTTGGTAGCTATAGCCTTCATAATCTTTAAGTAAAACCAAACTTCGTTGGGTAGGATTTAACTCATTGATTGCTTTAAGTAGAATTTGTTTTAATTCGCCATTACCTTCCTGGTGAATGCTAATCTTGACTTCTTCAAAATTGTCAGTGGTATTGTTTCGCTTATCCTTACGAATATGATCAATCATTTGATGATAAGCAATTGTAAATAGGTAGGATTTTGCTTTTTCGTTTTCTACTTTAGCACGATTAACCCAAAGTTTTTCAAATGCAGTTTGTACGATATCCTGTGCATCTGCTTCATGACCTAAATTTTTGACAATAAAACGGTAGACCCCATCGGAGTATGCGTCTACGCAATTATTGAAATCTTTGTCAGTCATCTTTCTTCCCTCGTTTTGCTGTTATAAAAGGTATAACGAAGGTGAAACCCAAAAAGTTACAATGAATTACTAATAATTTACAACTTGCTCTTGAATATCAGCAGGAAGCTCACGCCATTCGTATTGTTGATTGCGTAATTGTGGTTCAAAACCGGCTTCTTTAATCGCTTCTTGGATGGTTTTATAGGTAAAACGGTGAGGAGCACCAGCAGCACTTACCACATTTTCTTCCAACATAATACTTCCAAAGTCATTCGCACCTGCTTCCAAACAAACCTGTGCAGTTGCTTTTCCAACAGTTAACCAACTAGCCTGAATATTTTTGATATTAGGTAACATAATACGACTAATAGCAATCATTCTAATGTATTCTTCGGTAGTAGTTTCCTTTTGTGGACCTCTTAATTTCGCCAATAGGGTATCAACCCCTTGGAATGTCCAAGGTATGAACGCTAAAAAGCCATTTGCATTAGCTGGTTTTCTATCCTGTGTTTCACGAATACGTACTAAGTGAATAAATCTTTCTTCCAAAGTTTCTACATGACCAAACATCATTGTGGCACTGGAAGTAATATTTAATTGGTGTGCTGCAGCCATTACTTCTAACCACTCATCTGAGCCACATTTTCCATTGGATACCAATCTTCTTACACGATCTACTAAAATTTCTGCACCCGCGCCTGGCAATGAATCCATACCCGCAGCTTGTAATGCTTTTAATACTTCGGTATGCGTCATGCCTTCCAACTTTGCAATATGTGCAATCTCTGGGGGTCCTAAAGTGTGCAATTTGATTGTTGGAAATTCTTGCTTTATCTGACTAAAAGTATCCGTATAATATTTTAATCCTAATTCAGGATGGTGCCCACCTTGTAATAATAATTGATCTCCGCCCCAAGCCAAAGTTTCTTTAATTTTTACTCTGTAAGTATCCATATCAGTGATATAGGCTTCAGGATGACCAGGGATTCTATAAAAATTACAAAATTTACAATTCGCGATACAAACATTGGTCGTATTAACATTTCTGTCAATCTGCCAAGTTACTTTACCATGCGGCACCTGCTTTTTTCTCAATTCATTAGCAACATAGCTAAGCTCATTTAAAGGCGCATGTTCAAATAAAAACATACCTTCTTCCTTTGTCAAATACTCAAAATTCAGGGCTTTCTTATATAATTCGTCTAATTGCATAGTCATATTTTAAGAATAACAAAGTTAAGGCTTAAAGGGTTCGGTTCATAGCCCTATTTATTTTATCTATATTCGCAAATTGACTCTTGTTTAAAAGGAGTAATTTTACCCTTTATTATGATACAATTTGACCGATTTCAATTAGATAATGGCCTAAAAGTGTTGGTCCATCAGGATACCACCACACCCATGGCTGTAGTGAATATATTGTACAATGTAGGCGCTAAGGATGAAAACCCTGAAAAAACGGGTTTCGCTCACTTATTTGAACATTTAATGTTTGGCGGGAGTATTCATATTCCTGAATATGATGAGCCATTGCAAAGAGCAGGTGGAGAGAATAATGCCTATACTACCAATGACTTAACAAACTATTATTGTCAGCTTCCTGCTGAAAATATTGAAACTGCTTTTTGGTTGGAGAGTGATAGAATGTTATCGCTTGCTTTTAGTCCAAAGAGTTTAGAAGTACAACGAAAAGTAGTGTGTGAAGAATTTAAAGAGCACTATATTAATAAGCCTTATGGAGATGCATGGCATAAAATGCGTACCCTTGCTTTTACTAAACATCCGTATCGTTGGATGACTATTGGTGCTTCCCTTGCACATGTAGAGCAAGCAACCATGGAAGAGGTAAAAGATTTTTTCTTTCAATTTTATCGTCCTAATAATGCCATTTTAGTAGTTACTGGAAATGTAAAAACAGAAGACATAAAACTATTGGCAGAAAAATGGTTTGGTCCCATTCCAGCTGGCAAACCTTATGAAAGAAATTTACCACAGGAGCCAAAACAAGAAAAGCATCGAAGTTTGGATGTGCGCGCCGATGTACCCATGGATATGTTAATGATGACCTGGCATATGGGTGGTCGTTTTGATGCATCTTATCATGCTACCGATTTATTAACCGAAGTTTTAGGGGGTGGTGCATCTTCTCGTTTATATGAGCAACTAATTAAAGTAAGACAATTGTTTTCATCTATTTCATGTTATCATTTTGGTACGATTGATCCAGGTTTATTTGTGATCACGGGCAAATTGGTTAAAGGCATTAGCATGTCTGTTGCTGAAAAAGCAGTGTTGGAAGAAGTAGAAAAAATGAAGCAAGAAATTTTAGATGCTAAGGAAGTTCAGAAAGTAATTAATAAAACAGAAAGCATGATTTGCTTTGAAGATATGAGTATCATGAATCGCGCGCAAAGCTTAGCATTTTATGAATTGTTAGGAGATGCCGCATTAATGAATGATGAGCTTGCAAAGTATCAAGCAGTGACTCCTGAACTTATTCAAGCTACTGCAAAAACCATTTTTGAAGACAGCAATAGAAATACATTGTACTACTATAGCAAAACATCTTAATCCAATTCGCAAAATATACATTCCATGTCATTAGATAGAACCATCGCTCCTAATATAAAAGACGCAGTTGACTTTGATATACAATTAAAGCCTTGTCAAAAATACACTTTAGACAATGGAGTTGAAGTGTATGCATTTGAAGGTGGCGCACAAGAAGTGATGTTAATGGAATTGGTGTTTTTTGCGGGCAATAGTTTTGAAACTAAAAATTGGGTAGCACCTGCAACGAATTATTTATTAAAGAATGGTACCAGTAGTAAATCTGCTTTTGAAGTAAATGATGCATTTGAATTTTATGGTGCTTATTTAAATAGATCCTGCTATAATGAAACGGCTACCATTAGTTTACATAGTTTAACAAAGCATTTTCAAGAAGTGATTCCTGTAGTGAGTGAATTGGTTGCTGACGCTGTGTTTCCTGAAAATGAATTAGACATTTATAAGAAGAATCAAATTCAACAACTTACTTTAAATTTAAAGAAAGGAGATTTTATTGCCAATAGATTTATTGATGAATATTTATTTGGAATAGATCATCCTTATGGTAAGTATTCTAGTGAAGATGCTTATAATCAATTAACGCGTGAGGACTTAGTTTCCTTTTACAATAAATATTATAAGGAAGGAAAGTGTATCGTATTTATGGCGGGTAAGTTTCCTGCGAATATTGAATCTACATTAAATAAATATATTGGCTCCTTGCCTTTAAATAAGCATATTATTGAAACTCCTGAACATGCGATTGTTGCAGCCACTGAAAAAAAATACAGTGTGGTAAATGATCCAAGTTCGGTGCAAGGATCTATTAGAATCGCAAGACATTTTCCTAATAGACATCATCCTGACTTTGCACCCGTGCAAGTATTGAATAATATTTTTGGTGGATTTTTTGGCTCTCGTTTAATGAGTAATATTAGAGAAGACAAAGGATATACTTATGGAATACATAGTTATTTACAAAACCATATTCAGCAAAGTGCTTGGTTAATTAGTACCGATGCTGGTAAGGATGTATGTAGAGCTACTATTGATGAAGTGTATAAAGAGATGGCAATTTTAAGAAATGAATTAGTGGAAATGGATGAATTAAATTTAGTCAAAAACTATATGTTGGGTTCATTATTAGGGGACGTTGATGGACCCTTCCAAATTATTGGTCGTTGGAAATCCTATATATTAAATGGCTTAACCGAGGAGTATTTTTACAATACCATTAAAACGGTACGGGCTATTCAACCGCAACAATTACAGGAGCTGGCTAACAAGTACTTAAACGAGTCTGATTTTTACGAATTAGTAGTTTATTAAAGGGTACAGCAGGGCGTTTAAAACCCTATTTTGTCGCCGATTGTCCATAAATAATTACCATTCATAATTTATATAAAATTATAATTAATTGTAAATCAATTAATTGTGTAAAAATATTCATTTTATTTAGTACTATGTGATGCATAGTACTAAATATTCTCCTAGCTTTGTGTTCTAAAGTTATTATCATGGATATACAAAACACACAAAGTCAGATGCGCAAGGGCGTATTGGAGTTTTGCATATTGTCCATCATTCAAAAAGGCGAAGTGTATCCTAGTGACATCGTCGAGCAAATGAAAGCGGCCAATCTGCAAATACTTGAAGGAACTTTGTATCCTTTATTGACAAGATTAAAAAATGCGGGCCTTTTAAATTATAGATGGGTGGAAAGTGTAAGTGGACCGCCAAGAAAATATTTTGTGTTAACCGAGGAGGGTAATCAAGCCTACGAAGTTTTATTAAAAACCTGGAACGAAATGACAGCTGCGGTTAATCAACTTACACAAAACTACAATGATAAAGCTCAAGCGATTCCTGCTTAGTAACATCCATCAAATCTTAAAAAGCTTTTTATGAATAAAGTAATTAATATCAATTTTCAAGGTCGCATACTTCCTATCGAAGAGCAGGCTTATGAAATGTTAAAAGAATATATCGAATCATTGCGTATCTATTTTGCAAATGAAGAAGGTCGTGATGAAATTATCAATGACATTGAATGTCGTGTTGCAGAACTATGTGATGATAAATTAAAGAAAGGAGAAGTTTGTATTAATGAATCAACCATTCAGTTAATCATTGCAAGCATTGGTCGTCCTGCTGATTTTGAAGCACAGGATGGATTTGAACAAGCTAGCACATCTAGTAATACCCAAAATAATTATACCAATAATGATCAAGCTGCTTGGGAATCAATTAGACCTAAACGATTATATCGTGATGAACAAAACAAAGTTTTGGGTGGTGTTTGTAGTGGTATTGCCAATTATTTTAACGTAGAACCGTTGGTGATTCGTATTTTATGGATCTTCTTAATTGGGGTTAATATATTAGGATATTTAATTTTATGGATTGCGGTGCCAAGTTCTTCGGTGAAAGAAGTGGGTGGTGTACGTAAAAGATTATTTAGAGACATTGAAAATAAAATAATTGGAGGTGTTTGTGCTGGTCTTTCAAAATACTTTGGATTAAGAGTAGGCATTGTTAGATTATTATTTTTGATTCCTTTTATTAGGTTCATTTTTAATTTTAAACATTTACACTTATTTCAATTTTGGGATAGTGTAGACTTTCCTAATATTTTAGATATTACTTTTAGTCCAGGTGCTGTATTCGTTTATATCATTCTTTGGTTGGTATTGCCAGAAGCAAAGACCAGTGCTGATAAATTAGAGATGGTGGGGGAGAAAGTAGATTTGAATAGTATCAAAAATACCATTCAAAATGATATGGAAGGTTTTAGTAAAAGAGCGCAAAGTTGGGGAAGTGAATTTTATAAAAAGAATAAAGCAAATGATACAAATTCCACAAATAATGCTGGAACTCCAACAAGTGCTGAGGCTACTGCTGATCAACCCAATGTAGCTCCATCAAATAGTAAGGGTCTGTTTTATTTTATAGGTCGAGTAATTACAATTGCTGTGAAAGTGTTTGTTTACTTTATATTAGGAATCGTAGGTATTAGCCTTTTAGCTGCTTTATTTGGTTTAGGTGTTGCAGGCACAAGTTTGTTGCCATTGAAAGGGTTTCTTTTGGAAGATGGTTTGCAATCAGCAGCTTTTATTGGTGCTATCTTATTTTTTGTTTGGGTACCTATTATTGCAATTGTCACAGCTATTATCAGAAAGATTGCAGGATTTAAGAAAGCCAATAAATGGGTAAGAACTGGTTTTATAAGTTTGTGGGTATTGGGTTGGGTTTGTGTATTTTATTTCTTTAGCAGTTTAGGGAATAGTTTTTCAAAACATAATATTCCTAGCGAAGAAAAAATACAATTAACCAATGCTAAAGTGGATTTATTGGAATTGACTGCTTCTCCTAAAATGAAGTATTATGAAGACAAATGGTTTCAAATAACTCCGTTTAGTGATTTAACCGATGATGATACTGTGTTTGTAAGAAATTTACGTGTAAGAATTGTGCAATCTAAATCGGATAGTTTTGAAGTGAAAATGGTAAGACTAAGTAATGGTAAATCTATACAAGAAGCCAACGCACTTGCACAAAAAATAAATCTAAGCTTAACACAACAAGACAGTGTGTTGCTTTTAGATCGTGGAATTGGTATCAATAAAATAGATAAGTTTAGAAATCAACATATTATTTTAACCATTGCAGTTCCTATTGGCAAGCGTATATTAATTACGAATAAAGGATGGTCTCAAACCAATGTACGTGTAAATGGACATGGCATTCAGTCTGAAACTTTAAATGGAATCAGTGATGGTTGGTATGATGAGTGGAATGAAAAATGGGATAATGATTCTTATGCTTATGAGCAAGGGGTGGAATATAGAATGACAACCGCGGGTCTTGAAAAAATAAGAAGAACGACTGATTCAATTTCTAATGACAAAGAGGATGAAAATGATAATACTCCAGCCGATATTGATGAGAAAATTAAAAAATTAAAGGAAGAGCGCCTGCAATTGGAAAAATCAAAGTCTGAAAAAAGAAATGAGGAAATAAAGGATAAAAAAATAGACGCAGCAACATCGAAAGAATTAAAAAAAGTATCCAATGCTGCCGGTAAATTGACTGATATTCATTGGGTATTGGAACGCTTTTCCTATTAATTAGCGTAATTGGATAAATTGGATCGATTGGATTGATTTTTGGAATAACACCCTTTCTGCTACAGAAGGGGTGTTTTATTTGGCACCCTTTTTTGATTATATTTGTACAAATAAATAGATCCATGAGCGAAGTTTTAAATACCCCATTTACAGAAAAACATATTGCATTAGGTGCTAAAATGGCTCCGTTTGCAGGTTACAATATGCCAATTAGTTACACTGGCATCAATGTTGAACATGCTGCAGTGCGTAATAATGCGGGCGTATTTGATGTAAGTCATATGGGTGAATTTATTTTAAGAGGGCCAGATGCTTTGGATTTAATTCAGCGTGTTACTAGTAATGACGCTTCTGTTTTAGAGGATGGTAAAGCACAGTATAGTTGTTTGCCAAATAATACAGGAGGTATTGTAGATGACTTATTAGTGTATTGTGTTGAGAAAAATAAAGTGTACATGTTGGTGGTGAATGCATCTAATATCGAAAAGGATTGGAACTGGATTAGCAGTCACAATACTAAGAATGTAGAGATGCATAATATCAGTCCAAAGACTGCATTGCTTGCGGTGCAAGGACCAAATGCTACTAAGATTGTGCAAACAATGACAGAAATGGATGTATTAAACATGCCATATTATAGTTTTGCAAAAGGAAAGTTATTAGATATAGACAATGTGGTTATTAGTGCAACTGGATATACTGGTGCGGGTGGAGTTGAAATATATTTTGAAGATGAAAATGACAATGCTAACAAGGTTTGGGATGCCTTATTTGAAGCGGGTGCTGCTTATGGTTTACAACCAATTGGCTTGGGTGCGCGTGACACATTAAGATTAGAGATGGGATTTTGTTTATATGGTAATGACATTGATGATACCACTAGTCCATTAGAAGCAGGATTAGGATGGATTACAAAGTTCACAAAAGACTTTACCAATAGTGTTGCATTAAAAGCACAAAAGGAAAATGGAGTTGCTAAAAAATTAGTAGGCTTTGAAATGATTGATCGTGGTATTCCGCGTCATTATTATATTATTAAAGATGCACAAGGAAATGAAATAGGTTCTGTAACTTCAGGAACACAAGCACCAAGCTTAGGAAAAGCAATAGGAATGGGCTATGTAGCTACGGAGCATGCAAAAATTGGCACTGAAATTTTTATTGATATTCGTAATACGACAGTAAAAGCCAAAGTGGTTAAGTTCCCATTTAAATAGTATAAATACTTGATTATTGCATTGGGATGAATTGCATTTTTGTCTTTCATTAAAAAAAATAAAATGAAAGCAATTAAAAACAAAGTGCAATTGGTAGGCAGATTAGGTGCCGACCCTGAAATCAAAATCTATAGCGAAGATAAAAAATTGGCTAATCTTCGTTTAGCAGTAAATGATCGCTACAAAAATGTAAAAGGGGAGTGGATGGATGAAACCCAATGGTTTAGTTTAATTGCTTGGTCTAAATTAGCCGTTTATGTAGAAAAGCATTTGGCCAAAGGTGCCGAAGTGGCAGTGGAGGGAAGATTGGTCAATAAATCTTTTACTGATAAGGCCGGTGTAAAAAGAACAAGTACCGAAGTGGTATTAAACGAAATTCTTATTTTATCTAAACAAAAGGAATTGCCTTTGAAAAATTAATGGGTTTAGTATCTTTGCAGTATGAGTAATGATAATTTAGTGAAGCCGAGCTTACATACCGTATTAACCCCAGAGTTATTTGATCTATATGAAATAAAAGATAGTATTGTTGTCATTATTGATGTTTTTAGAGCAACGTCAACAATGGCAACAGCACTTTATAATGGGGCTTTTAAAATTATTCCAGTGGATAGCCCCGAAGCATGCATTGAAATGGGGAAAGCTACTGGTGGTATCACTGCAGGAGAGCGTGATGGTAAAATTATACCAGGCTTATCTTATGGAAATTCACCTTCTGAATATCCTCGTTCCTTTATAGAAAATAAAACCCTTGTTATTACGACCACCAATGGGACTAAGTTATTGCATATGGCTTTGCGCAAAGGAGCTAAAGAAATTATTACTGGTTCTTTTCCTAATTTATCCAATGTGGTGGCTTATTTGAAAAAACAAAATGCACCCGTTATTTTGGGTTGTTCAGGTTGGAAAAATCGCTTTAATATTGAGGATACTTTGTTTGCGGGTGCTGTTATTGAGGAAATAAAAGAACATTTTACCATTCATTGTGATAGTAGTTTTATGGCTAACCAGTTGTACAATCAACAAAAGGATAATTTGCCAGTATATATTAAAACTTTAACGCATTGGCATCGTTTAGCAGCTTATGGATTAGAAGCGGACATGCAATATTGTGTATCTAAGGATGTAGCTCCAAGTTTACCCATCTATAAGGATGGAGCCCTAATAAATGGTCTATAAGAATAACGAAAAATAGCCTGTAATTTCGTACATTTGCAAATTGCCCTTTTCAAAGGGGCGATATTGTATAATTTATGGCATTACCCTACTTAGTAAAACACATATATAGCTACGGAACCGAAGAGGTAATTAGACGTGGGAAAAAGATTTTCGCACTAAAAAATATCGAATTGGTAAAGTTCGATCCTTTATTAGGTAGTATTCACTGCCGTGTAAAGGACGATGGTTATAGCACTTATTATAAAGTAACAATTGAAAATTTTAAAAGTCCCTCTACACTTTCTTTAAGATGTGGATGCCCTTATAATTTATCAGAAGTTTGTAGACATAAAGCAGCTGCTTTATTTTTTGTACAAGACTTATTGGATAAGAATTTGTTGGATTATAAGCAAACTTCTTATCAAACTACCCATACACAACTACGCACCAAGAATCTAGATTTAAAAATGATTCGAATGCTATGTTCAAAAAGTACTTTTGAGCGTGCTGAAACCATTTTAAAGTCTAATAGGCCTCATATCATTGAGAGTGCGAATGAAAAAGTTGTTGCCGAAGTAGATGAAAATGGAAAAACATTTCACATCATTGTTCAAAAAAATGAAGAAAGATTTTTTGATACTTCCTGTGATTGTTTGAGTGAAACGGAGTATCCATTGTGTATACATAAAACCATTTTATTATTGCAATTATTCCAGTTAAAAGGTGCTGATTACTTTGAAACCATTAGAAACTGGGATAGAGAAAAGAATAAATTATTGGCTTTATATGGCTATACTCTAGACGATTATATCGAAGATAAGTTTGAGTTTACGTATCAGGATGGAAAGCCTTTTTTGAAAGTGCTTGATGATAGAATTCAAAAAATAAATGCAGCGCCTGCAGCATCTATTCGAAAAATCCCAAGATCCAATGATTGGGATATGGAGGAGGAGCAAGGTGCAAGTAGTACTGTTGCCAAAACAGTAGAGCGATTCGGTTTGGTGATACAGCAGTCCGAAAATGAATATCCTTATTTATTATTTAATGTAATTAAGGGGGAAGTGAATGAAGAGGGTAATGCATTTGTGAGTAAGGTTGAAAAAATTGACCTACCTAAATTTTTAATTCCTCAGGAAATTAATGATGAAGACAAGAATTTAATCCAATTAGTTAGAAAATTACAATCTAACGAACTTATAAAGTATCTCGATAAGAATTCGCCTTTCATGGGAATTTGGGATACGATTTTAGGTGGGGATGAGGAAGGTTTGCCCAATGAAACAAGAGAGTTGATACAAGAATATATTCACCCTAAGTTAGAAAAACTATGGAGAGATATTTCGGAACATCCTTTTCATTTCCATTTGCCTGCTAGCAAAACCTTTACTACGGCTAACTTACAGAAGGCTGAATTAATTTTCAATCCTATACAACCCAGCTTTAAAGTAGAGAAAAAGGCAGATAAATATATCATCCATGCACAAGTGAATTTGCCAACAGGGAAAATTTCTATAGCAGACAATCATGCTAAAACACATTATTTATTTCAAGTTGAAAATCAGTTTTATAGTTGGAAAAATAGAGAAGATTTAAAATGGGTGGAGCAGTTTATGCCAACGGGAAGTAATGAAATTGATTTAGAGGATTGGCCAGTGTATTTGCAATCTGTTTTATTGCCATTGTCAAAATTATATCAGGTTGAATTAGGGAATGTAAAGCAAGAAAAGCTTAAAGGCATAAAACCTCAATTACAAATTATTCTTAAAGAAGATAGAGACTATTTATTATTTGAACCGATCTATACTTATAAAGATATTGTAGTAACTGCGGATGATGGGCCTTCTGTTATTCAACAACAAGGCGATAAAATTGTAACGCTTGAAAGGGATTTGGCAGAAGAGCGTAATTTGATGAATGTGATTGAACAATTACACTCTGGCTTTGTTCGTTTTGAGAAAGGAAATGTGTTGGCATTGAAAGGTGCTGAGGTATTGAAAAATAATTGGTTCTTTTTATTTATAGATTTATTGAAGGAAAAGCAAATTCCATTATTTGGTTCTGAAAATTTAAAACAATTCAGATTCAATACAGCTAAGCCTTCTACTAAAATGTATATTAGTAGCAATACCGATTGGTTTGATACTAAAGTGGAAATTTCATTTGGTGAACAAAAGGTTTCGGTGCAGGATATCAAAAATATGCTTGCCAATAAGCAGCAATTTGTNCCATTGAAAGATGGTAGTTTAGGCGTGTTGCCTGAAAAGTGGCTGAATAAATATTCCTTATTATTTAAAGTAGGAGAAGGAAGTCAACAAAATTTAAAATTAAGCAAGTATCACTTTTCTATATTAGACGAATTATATGAACAAAGGGATGAGGAAGAATTAATATTCCAATTAGAAGGCAAATACGAAAAAATTAGAGAAAAGTATTCCATCGCAGATGTGCCTCCGCCTGAACATTTGACACCGATACTAAGACCATACCAAGTAAGCGGTTTCCAATGGTTGAACTATTTACATGATGTACAGTGGGGTGGTATCTTGGCGGATGATATGGGATTAGGTAAAACCATTCAAACCCTTTCTTTTTTACAACATTTAAAAGAAAAGAATGGTTCTTTAGTTGCATTGGTAGTATGTCCTACAACGCTTTTATATAACTGGCAGAATGAATTAAAAAAATTCACGCCAAGTTTAAGTTTCCGAATTCATCATGGTGGTACCAGAACAAAAAATCAATTGTTTAAAGAGCCTGTGGAAGTAATTATTACTACTTATGGAACTTTAAGAAGTGATATTAAAATGTTCTCTGAAGTAAAGTTTGATTATGTGATTTTGGATGAAAGCCAAGCAATTAAAAATCCAACAAGTAAGGTAACAAAAGCTGCTTGTTTGTTACAAGCTACTAATAAATTGTGTTTAAGTGGTACGCCATTACAAAACAATACATTTGATATTTATGCGCAAATGAATTTCTTAAATCCAGGTATGCTTGGAACTGTAGAATATTTTAAGCATAATTTTTCGATGCCAATTGACAAGTTTGATGAGAAAGAACAAAAAGAACACTTAAGAAAATTTGTTTTTCCTTTCATTTTGCGTCGTACCAAGGAGCAGGTTGCAAAAGATCTTCCTGAAAAACAAGAAATGGTTTTGTATTGTGAAATGGGCACCGCACAAAGAAAAATTTATGATGCTTATCGAAATGATTATCGAGATAAATTACTTGGAATGGTGGAAGAAAAAGGAATTCAAAAATCGCAGTTATCTATCTTACAAGGCTTGATGAAACTCCGTCAAATTTGTGATAGCCCTGCAATTATTAAAGATGAAAACTATCCAAACGAATCGGTTAAATTAGCTGAGCTTACGCGTGAAATAGCCGAAAACATTGGTGATCATAAGGCCTTGGTATTTTCTCAGTTCCTTGGAATGTTGGGATTAATTAAGGAAGAATTGACTAAGCTAGGAATTGATTATGAATATTTTGACGGAGGAAGTACCATTCAAGAAAGAGAAAAAGCCATTGAGCGTTTTCAAAATGATTCTAACTGCAGGGTATTTTTAATTTCTTTAAAGGCCGGTGGTGTGGGATTAAACTTGACTGCTGCCGATTATGTTTATATCGTAGATCCTTGGTGGAATCCAGCAGTGGAGCAACAAGCAATTGATAGAACGCATCGTATTGGTCAAACCAAAAATATATTTGCTTATCGTATGATTTGTAATGATACGGTGGAAGATAAAATATTAAAATTACAGGACAGAAAAAGATCTTTGGCCAAGGAATTAATTTCCGATGAAGAAGGATTTGTGAAGTCCTTGACCAAAGATGATATTGCTTACTTATTTAGCTAGTCGCTAGTAAGTTTAGAAATATTTATTTTAATTCAGCTGCTGCTAATCCCGCTTTAGGATTTTTTAAGAATTCTGCTTTGCATTCTGCGGAGCAGAAACCTAAAACATGTCCGTCATAATGAGCGGTATCACCAATCCCTGCAGTAACTGGCATGCCACAGGTAGGGTCTTTTTTATTATCCACTAAACTAACCGCATAAGTTTTAGCGGAAGCAGTGTCAGTTGACATTGTAACTGCAGTATCTTTTGTTGCTTCAGCCTTTTCAGTTTGTGGTCCTCCACATGCAGTAAAAATGCTTGCTCCAACGATTAAACTCAATCCCATTATTTTTTTCATAAGGTTCATTTTGGTTCTTCAGTTCCAAAAATACGAAGTGTATTGGGCAAAATAAAACTAACAACTATTATTTTAGGCCCTATTATAGAGTTTTAGGCCGATCTCCTTCAAATTATAAGCTCCATTGGGACATATTTGTTTAATTATTCTATATTTTTACATCCTAATTCCTATCAAAGGATACTATTATGAAACAAGGACAATTACATACTATTTTGATGCGTGCAAATTTTGCACCAGTCCTTGTATTGAACAGCCCCATCAGGTTACCGCTTGCGGTGAGATTATCTCCCCGACGTGGATTCTGATAGGACGAGCAGTTGGCAATTGCCCCTATCAGTGGAAAAAACCCCGAAATTTTCTAGAAACGCCAGAAGTGTCATTTCCTTAAATTTTAAAGATCATTGGAACAGCAAATTATAGTACGTGTAGCCCATAGTGGCGATGTTCATTATTCTAATACCATCACAGATGAGATGGCTTCCTCTGCAAAAGCGCGTGGAACAGGAATTGCTAAACGTAGTCCTGAATATGTTGCTAAAAAAATTGAAGAAGGCAAATCAGTGATAGCACATACACAGGATGGAACCTGGGTTGGCTTTTGCTATATTGAAGCTTGGCAACATGGACAGTTTGTTGCGAATAGTGGATTGATTGTTTCTCCTGAATTTAGAAAAAGTGGAATTGCTAAAAAAATTAAGCAAACCATTTTTCAATTATCAAGAGAAAAATATCCAAATGCGAAATTGTTTGGATTGACAACTGGTTTGGCGGTGATGAAAATTAATAGTGAGTTAGGATACGAGCCAGTTACCTATAGTGAATTAACAGATGATGAAGAATTTTGGGCTGGATGCAAGAGTTGTGTGAACTATGAAATATTAATGAGTAAGGATCGCAAAAATTGTATGTGTACTGCCATGTTGTATGAACCAAAATTAACCACAGCAACTGAAGAAACTGTAAAACCATCTTCAAGTGCAACATCAATAGATAATACAACTGAAAGCTCAAAAGGATTTACAAGCAAATTAGTAAACTGGTTTAGAAAAAAATAAAGATTATGGAAAAAGTAGTATTGGGATTTAGTGGTGGATTGGATACCACATTTTGTGTAAAATATTTAACAGAGGATAAGGGTTTAGAAGTGCATAGTGTAATTGTAAACACTGGTGGTTTTACCGAAGAAGAGTTAAAAAAAGTAGAAGCACATGCTTATGCTTTAGGCGTTAAGTCACACACTACTGTGAATGCAGTGAAAGGATATTATGATAGCATCATTAAATATTTAGTGTATGGTAATGTTTTAAAAAATAATACCTATCCATTAAGTGTAAGTGCGGAGCGTTTAAGTCAAGCATTGCATATTGCGGAGCATGTAAAAAAAATAGGCGCTAAATTGGTTGCCCATGGAAGTACGGGTGCAGGTAATGACCAAGTACGTTTTGATATGATTTTTCAAATCATGATTCCTGGCATTGAAATTTTAACACCTATCAGAGATTTGCAATTGAGTCGCGAAGCAGAGATTGAATATTTAAAGGGTAAGGGTGTTCAAATGAATTTTGAAAAAGCTGCTTACTCTATTAATAAAGGATTGTGGGGAACAAGTGTGGGTGGTAAAGAAACCTTAAATTCAAAAGGCATGTTGCCTGAGAGTGCATGGCCAACGCAAATGACTAAGGAGGGAGCTTCTGAGGAAATGGTGATTCGTTTTGACAAAGGAGAAATCACGCATGTAAATGGAAAATCATTTACACATCCAACTGAGGCGATACAATATATTCAATCCATTGCTGGAGCGTATGGTATTGGAAGAGACATTCATGTGGGTGATACTATTATTGGTATCAAAGGACGTGTAGGTTTTGAAGCAGCAGCACCCATGGTTATTTTAAAAGCACATCATGCTTTAGAAAAACATGTTTTAACAAAATGGCAATTGTCATGGAAGGACCAACTAGCTTCGTTTTATGGCAACTGGTTACATGAAGGACAAATATTAGATCCTGTAATGCGCGACATCGAAGCTTACTTAACTAATTCTCAAGAACAAGTTTCTGGTGATGTATTTGTTCAATTAAATCCATACCGTTTTCAAATTATTGGCATTGAATCTGAAAATGATTTAATGAGTGCCAAGTTTGGAAAGTATGGTGAAATGAATACAGGTTTCACAGGTGCAGATGTAAGAGGCTTTACCAAAATATTTGGTAACCAAACTGGTATTTTCCACAACGTGAAAGAATCGAATAAAAAATAGGAAATAAAAAAATGTGTGGCGTTATTTATTCCAAAACACATTTCTATAAAGTTATAAATTTAGTAAGATGCAAAAAGTAAATATTGGAATCATAGGAGGAGCAGGCTATACAGGTGGTGAATTACTGCGTGTATTATTGCGCCATCCTAATGCACATATTACTTTTGTGCACAGTACAAGTAGCGCTGGCGAACTAGTTAGTAAAGTACATGCCGATTTAGTGGGGGACACTGATTTGAAATTTGCTGCCACCATTGATCAAAATATAGATGTTTTATTTTTATGTGTAGGTCATGGAGATGCTAAAAAGTTTTTAGCTGCTAATGAAATAAAAGCGGGTATTAAAATCATAGATCTTTCACAAGATTTTAGATTAGCAGCAACTGCCAACATGGGAGACAAGCAATTTGTATATGGTTTGCCAGAATTACAAAAAGCTAAAATCCAAACGGCAAATTATATTGCCAACCCTGGATGTTTTGCAACGGCAATACAATTAGGATTATTGCCATTGGCATCCAAAGGATTATTGAAGGAAGTATATACAACTGGTATTACAGGATCAACAGGTGCTGGTCAGGGTTTGACCGCGACTAGTCATTTTAGTTGGAGAGCGAATAATATTCAGGCGTATAAATCTTTACAACATCAACACTTAAATGAAATAGGCGAAAGCTTAGCAAGTTTACAAGGCAATCAAAATGCCGAAGTAAATTTTGTGCCATGGAGAGGTGATTTCACTCGAGGTATTTTTGTGACTTCGGTGGTAGCTAGTGAATTAAGTGTTGAGGAAGTGTACGCATTGTATGATGCTTATTATGAAGCACACCC
>TBL_comb48_EPIDRAFT_1000200_pt1 | contig 46595 bp, 41 predicted proteins | sample TroBogEpilimnion_37_FD_10681 | JGI IMG/M metagenome (IMG submission 10681) | reverse complement strand
AAATCCATTGCCAGCAAACTTCCAACAACAGTCTGGCCATCCTCCGAAGTCAGCGGCCCAGCAAAGGCCATGCGGTCAGCTTGCTGAGCTAAATAAGCGCGATGCTCTGGGCGAACCTGCACACGCAGCTCGGCTGTACCTGGACGGTCCATTAATAGAATTGCAAAAATCATGTCTTCTCCACGTCTTTCTGTTTTGATTGTGAAATCTTACGCTAGAACTTTTACCAGGCTTGCTGCTTACCATCGATCCAAGTCTCTTTCACCTGAATGTTGCGAATTTGCTCAACAGGAGTCTTTCTTGGATTGGCAGATAGCACCACCAAGTCAGCCTGTTTACCCACTTCCAAGCTTCCCAACTTGTCGTCGGAGAACATTTCATAGGCAGCATTGATAGTCACTGCACGAATAGCATCATCAACGGATACGCGCTCATCAGGACCCAATACCTTGCGAGGTGCTTTTTGCCATAGGCGCCCTGCACCCTCTGTGATGTAGTTTAAGGGTCCTACGTTCGATACAGGGGAATCACTGTGATAGGCAAAGCGCGCACCCTCCTTCTTAAATGAAGCAGAAGGGTCGATACGATTAGCGCGCTCTGGACCAACAATGTGATCATGAAATGCTTCGCCCCAATAATCGACGTGGCCAATCGTGAATCCCGGAATTACCCCCATTTGCGCAGCTCTTTTGACTTGCTCAGGAGTATTGATTGTGAAATGCTCAATGCGCAAACGACGAGCCTTGGGATCAGGATTGCCAGCTAATAATTTGGCATAAGTATTCAGGGTTTGCTCTACAGTGCGGTCGCCGTTCGCATGAATGGCAATCTGCCAGCCTTGATCAAAGAGTGGCTTAACTTGATTGAAGATCTCATCATCTTTGTAATCCAAGTTCCCTTTAAATTGAGTGCCCTTTGGATAGTCATAAGGCTGATTTAGTGCGGCAGTAATTCCTTGGGTAGAGCCATCAGATACAAATTTGATTCCCACAAAACGAAGGCGATCATCGCCATCATTTGGCTTAATCGTATTAAAGCCTTTACTTAGTAATGGGCCGTAAATATAGGCTCTGACTCGGATTGGAAAGCCATCGCTGTGCGTAACAGCATTAAACAATTTCAACTCGTTATCCAAACCAAGCATGAGACCTAAAGTAATTTCAGCAGAGGTAGTGACACCTTTAGAAGCAATGTACTTTGCTGTTTTTTGCATCGCTTTAGCTAAGTCAGCATCGCTGGGTGGCGGCATCTTTTTTACCAAGGACAAAATGGCAGAAGGCTCTACAACTACTCCCGTGAGTCGCCCTTGAGCATCTTTCATGTAGATTCCGCCGTTACCAGGATTTGGGGTCTTATCGTTAATGCCAGCAAGCTCAAAAGCCTTGTGATTTACGTAAGCAATATGCCCCGATTGATTCATGACCAGAATCGGAACATCAGTAGAGACCTTATCCAGGATATCAGCGGTCAATTCCGCCATAAAGGGTTTTGTACGTGAAGGGTCTACACCAAAACCAGCCAACCACTGCCCTTTTGGCAAAGTCTTCAGAGCAACTTTCAGTTTTTGACTGAGTGTATCTAAGGTGTCATATTGATCTGAGAAGTTTGTTAGGTTCAGCCACATTTCTTCAGTAATCGCGGTCATCAGAATATGGATATGGGGCTCGACAAAACCTGGCATCAAGGTTTGACCTTTGAGGTCAACTACCTTGGTGGTGCTTGCTTGCCATTCCTTAAGGACAGCATCTTTTTTACCAACAGCAACAATCTTTCCATTCTGCACAGCAAGCGCCTGGACTTCCTCGTTCTTGGCATTGACCGTCACAATCGGCCCGCCATAAAAAATGGTGTCAGCAACCTGGGCTGCAGATGCAATATGTGGCATCACGACCAATCCAGCTGAAATAAGTGCTATTTGGATAAAACGTTTCATTAATAAAACCCCATTTGAAATTAACTCTGAGAAATAAAGCTTAGCCGATATTTAGAACAATACCTATCAATGAATGCCCTAAATAAAAAGCCACCCGAAGGTGGCTTTCTTGATACTTGGCGGAAGAGGCGGGATTCGAACCCGCGGTAGGCTATTAACCTACGCACGCTTTCCAGGCGTGTGACTTAAACCGCTCATCCACCCTTCCGGAACCGATGATTATACGATTGCCGAAAGGGCTTTGCCCTAAATGCCTGCAAAGTACCTTAGAGAGACTCTTTGAGTTGCTCCAAGATATGTGGATTTTCCAAGGTAGAAGTGTCTTGAGTGACCTCTTCACCCTTGGCAATAACACGCAAGAGGCGGCGCATGATCTTGCCGGAGCGGGTCTTAGGCAAGTTATCACCGAAACGAACGTCCTTAGGTTTAGCAATTGGGCCAATCTCTTTACCTACCCAATTACGGAGTTCGGTGGCCAGCTTTTTAGCTTCATCACCTGTTGGACGTCCGCCCTTCAGAACCACGAATACGCAAATTGCCTCACCAGTCAGCTCGTCAGGACGACCTACTACTGCGGCTTCAGCAACCAATGGGTTGGCTACTAAGCAAGACTCGATCTCCATAGTTCCCATGCGGTGACCGGACACGTTCAATACGTCATCGATTCGACCAGTAATGGTGAAGTAGCCAGTCTCTTTGTTGCGAATCGCACCATCACCAGCTAGATATAGTGTGCCGCCTAATTCTTCTGGGAAATAGGATTTCACAAAACGATCAGGATCATTCCAAATAGTACGAATCATTGATGGCCATGGGCGTTTTACAACCAAAATACCGCCGTTGCCATTCGGGACGTCAACACCCGCTTCATCCACAATCGCCGCCTGAATACCAGGCAATGGCAAGGTGCATGAGCCCGGAATCATGGGGGTTGCACCTGGTAATGGGGAGATCATATGACCACCCGTTTCGGTTTGCCAGAATGTATCAGCGATCGGGCAATTGGAATTTCCGACATGCTCGTAGTACCACATCCATGCTTCTGGATTAATTGGCTCGCCAACAGAACCCAAGAGTCGCAGTGAGGACAGGTCATAACTCTTGGGATGTACCGCCTCGTCATTGCTTGATGCTTTGATCAAAGAGCGAATTGCCGTTGGTGCGGTATAGAAAATGGTTGCATTGTGTTTTTGGATCATGTCCCAAAAACGGCCAGCATTAGGATAGGTTGGAACACCTTCAAACACAATCTCAGTAGCGCCAACTGCAAGTGGCCCATAAGTAATATAGGAGTGACCTGTTACCCAGCCAATATCAGCGGTACACCAGAACACATCATCAGGCTTGATGTCAAAAGTCCACTTCATTGTGAGAATCGCCCACAAGAGATAACCGCCGGTAGAGTGCTGAACTCCTTTTGGCTTACCAGTTGAACCGGATGTATACAAAATAAATAGAGGATGCTCAGCACTTACCCACTCAGGCTCGCAAGTAGATGCTTCATTGGCAACAATTTCTTGCATCCAAACGTCACGGCCTGCAGTCATAGGGATATCGGCACCAGTACGCTTGCTGACGATGACATGCTTTACCTTACCGCACTCACCAGTAGAGAGCGCTTCATCACAAATGGCTTTTAATGGCAATGCTTTGCCACCACGAAATTGGCCATCGGCAGTAATCACTGCAACTGCGCCTACGTCGACAATACGATCACGCAAAGCTTGGGCAGAGAATCCGCCAAACACGACAGAGTGAATTGCACCAATACGAGCGCAAGCTTGCATAGCGACAATACCTTCAATGGTCATCGCCATATAAATAATGACGCTGTCACCAGACTTGATGCCCATTTTGCGCAATGCATTTGCCATTTTGCAAACGCGTTCGAGCATCTCTTTATAGGAGACTTTAGTAACTGTTCCGTCATCAGCTTCAAAAATGATTGCCGTCTTATCGCCCAGGCCAGCTTCTACTTGGCGATCTAAACAGTTATAGGAAGCATTTGTAGTGCCATCTTCGAACCATTTATAGAAAGGCGCCTTAGATTCATCTAAAACTTTAGTAAAGGGCTTTTTCCAATAGATATTCTCTTTGGCAAGACGACCCCAAAAACCGTCATAATCTTTTTCAGCTTCAGCGCAAAGCTTGTTATAGGCGTCCATCCCTGGAATGGCAGCATTCTTAACAAAGTCTGCAGGTGGATTAAAAACGCGGTTTTCTTGCTTTAATGGTTCCATGCTTCAAAGCCCTCTATCAAATAATCAGCGATCTTTATGGCTCAAAATGCGCAAAATGTCGCAAAATGGCTCATTTAGACTCTTTAGACCCTCGAAGATAAGTGAAAACACTTGGGATTTGCTCTATGGCAAACCCTTAAAATAGGGGAAACCTTACAAATTATGTGGAAATTAGCCTGAAACCATGACCAAAATTAAACAAAACGACCTCATTCAAAGCGTAGCTGACGCATTCCAGTTCATCTCCTACTATCACCCTAAAGACTTCATTGATGCCATGGGTAAAGCCTATGACCTTGAAAAAGGTGAAGCTGCTAAGGATGCGATTGCGCAGATTTTGACTAACAGTCGCATGTGCGCCGAAGGTCATCGTCCACTTTGTCAGGACACTGGCATTGCAGTTGTGTTTCTGAAGATCGGCATGAATGTGCAGTGGGCCGATGCCACCATGAGTGTGAGCGAGATGGTTAATGAAGGTGTGCGTCGCGCTTACTTAAATCCAGAAAACATGTTGCGTGCATCAGTATTAGCTGACCCAGCAGGAAAGCGAAAAAATACTGGTGATAACACCCCTGCCGTGATTCATTATGAAATCGTTCCTGGCGATGATGTTGAAGTGATTTGTGCCGCTAAAGGTGGCGGCTCTGAAAACAAAGCCAAGATGGTCATGCTGAACCCCTCAGACTCTATCGTCGACTGGGTTGTAAAAACTGTCCCCACGATGGGTGCTGGCTGGTGCCCTCCTGGCATTCTCGGCATCGGTATTGGCGGCACCCCTGAAAAAGCAATGTTGATGGCCAAAGAAGCCTTGATGGGGCCAGTCGATATTCAGGAACTCATCGAGCGCGGCCCCAACAATCGCGTTGAAGAATTACGTCTTGAGATCTATGACAAAGTGAATAAGCTCGGCATTGGCGCTCAAGGTTTAGGTGGCCTAGCCACTGTTCTCGACGTCAAGATCTTGGATTACCCAACACATGCTGCTTCATTGCCTGTAGCCATGATTCCAAATTGCGCTGCAACGCGTCACGTCCACTTCCATTTGCATGGCGATGGTCCAGCAAAACTAGAAATACCTTCCTTAGCTGATTGGCCAGCAGTGACCTGGACACCAGATACCAAAAAATCCAAGCGAATTAACTTAGATGCCCTTACTGCTGAAGAAGTGGCCAGTTGGAAACCGGGCGAGACTTTACTGCTCAACGGCAAGATCCTGACTGGTCGCGATGCTGCGCATAAGCGTATTCAAGATATGCTCGCAAAGGGAGAAGAATTACCCGTGAGCTTTAAAAACCGCGTCATTTACTACGTTGGCCCAGTCGATCCAGTGCGCGATGAAGTAGTTGGTCCAGCAGGCCCAACCACCTCAACTCGTATGGATAAATTTACAGAGATGATGCTGGCTCAAACTGGCTTAATTTCCATGATCGGTAAAGCGGAGCGCGGTCCTGTTGCGATTGAAGCAATCAAGAAACACAAATCTGCTTATCTGATGGCTGTTGGTGGCGCCGCTTACTTGGTCTCTAAAGCTATTGAGCACTCTGAGGTGGTTGGTTTTGCTGACCTCGGTATGGAAGCAATTTACGAATTTGATGTGAAAGATATGCCTGTGACCGTAGCCGTGAATTCTGAAGGAATCTCAATGCACGAAACTGGTCCAAAAGAGTGGCAAGCAAAGATTGGCAATATTCCAGTCAAGATTGCATAACTAGTTTGTCATTGGCACTGACTTGTCACTCATAGGCGTTTTTGATTCTGGCGTAGGTGGCTTATCCATTTTGGATGAGGCTCTGCACCAGCTTCCACAACATGACTATATCTATTTAGCTGATTCTGCCAACGCGCCTTATGGTGAAAAATCAGGCGCATGGATTACCGCCCGCAGTCTGAGTCTTTGCCGATATTTAGCAGACTCTGGGTGCGATGCCATTGTGGTTGCTTGTAATACCGCCACTGCAGAAGCGATTAAGCAAATTCGTGATGCATTAGCAGTGCCGGTGATTGGGGTTGAGCCAGGAATTAAACCTGCAGCCATGCAATCTCAAAATGGCATTGTGGGTGTCTTAGCTACTGAAGCCACTCTCAAAAGCGATAAGTTCAACGCCCTATTAGCCACGCTGCCAAATCATTGTCAGTTCATCAAACAAGCAGGCGCGGGTTTAGTGCCGCTAATTGAAGCTGGTCATGCCAATAGCGAAGAAACCTTAGATCTTTTGGCAAAACACCTTGAGCCCATTCAGGATGCCGGCGCTGATACGATTGTTTTAGGATGCACCCACTACCCTTTTTTGCGTAAGTCCATTCGTAAATTGTTGGGCGAGTCAATTGCCTTGATTGATACAAGTGAAGCAGTTGTAAGGCAACTCAAACGCCAATTAGAACTGCAAGGTCAATCTCTGTTGGGTGATCGCCATGGATCGGTTAGTTTTATCAGCAGCAAAGATGATCACACCTTGCTGAATATGGCCCAAAATTTAATGCATAACGATCTCAAAATGCATCAAGTCAGTTCAGACTTATTGGGCGCTATTCGATGAGCCCTTTTTTACAAAAGATGGATGCTCACCTGCCGTTTAATAAGACTGAACGCATCATTATTGGCATCGTTCTTTTGCTGCATGCATTACCCGCACTGGATCTTTTGCATTGGACCTCGCCACCGCCAAAAATGGATGATGAACGAGTCATGGCAAATCTAGTGAGTCCTGAGGCAGCTGCTGCTCAGCAAGCACCTCCTGCACCAAAGGCGCCACCACCAAAACCAAAAGAAGAACCTAAGAAAAAAACAGTTGAGGAAAAGTCTTCTCAAGCACCAAGCCCAAAGCAGACGCAAGAGAAGCCGACACCCCCAAATCAGCAACAAAGCAAAAGTGAATCATCTCAAAATCAGATGCAAAATGCTGCCGTAGCACCGGCTACCAGCGGTGGTGCAAGTGGCACCCCCATTCAGACGGACATTGGTAAACTAGTCGTTGTATATCAGCCAGATGCTGATGCCTACTACCCATCATTCTCAAAGAGATCTGGTGAACAAGGCACTGCCGTTGTGCGTTTGATTATTTCTGAAACGGGTGATGTTGAAGATGTGGCTCTATTGCAGTCAAGCTCCTTCCCTAGATTAGATCGCGCAGCAACGGATATTGGCAGACGTTATCGTTTTAAACCTTTTGTAGTGAATGGCTCGGCCCAAAGAATATCCACCAATCTTTTAATTAAATTTAATCTCAAGAATTAACGACTATGAATACACCATTTGGAATTGCAAATCTCTGGCTTGAGGGCGATGCAATTACGCGCTTTGTAGCATTGGCTTTGCTCACCTGCTCAATCGTCACTTGGGTGATTTTGCTTACCCGCGTTTGGGAGCTGCGTAATTTGCGCAAACTGAAGCCTGAGCTAGAGCAATTCTGGCGCGCCACTTCATATGAGCAAGGTCTTGAGGTATTTAGTAATCACGCATCTAATCCCTACTATCAGATCGCTAAATCGGCTAACGGTGCCTCGGTTCATCACCAAAGTCAGTCAAATAATCACCGTGAACTTTTACAAACCCTGAACTACTCAGAATGGATGGCTCGTAGCATTAAGAACAGTATTGATTCTGTTGCAGCCAGTCTGCAAAAAGGTCTGACCTTCTTGGGCTCAACTGGTGCAGTTGCACCATTTATCGGTTTATTCGGTACTGTCTGGGGCATCTATCACGCCCTCATCTCTATTAGTAGCTCTGGTAGCGCCCAGATTGACCAAGTGGCCGGGCCCATTGGCGAAGCATTGATCATGACTGCATTAGGTTTGGCTGTAGCGATACCTGCTGTGCTGGGATTTAATGCCATTAATCGTGGCAATAAATTACTGGTAACCGAACTCAATCGCTTTGGTAACGACCTACTTGCTTACTTTGTGACCGGCGCACGTGTGAAGTCTGGAGAATAAGCATGTCCTTTCATATTCAGGACGATCAAAACGAAGACGCCATCATGGCGGAAATCAATATGACGCCAATGGTGGATGTCATGTTGGTGCTTTTGATTATTTTCATTATTACGCTGCCCGTAATTCAACAAGCAGTCAAGGTAGAACTTCCAAAAGCCAATAGCGTTCGCAATGAAGTAAAGCCTGAATCCGTGCAGCTATCAATTGATGCCAAAGGCCAGATCTTCTGGAATAGCACCCCGATTGATTTAAAAACCTTTGATGGCTATGCTGAGAAAGCCGCACAAAAAGATCCGCAGCCAGAAATCAATTTACGGGCAGATAAGTCAGTGAAGTACGAGTATGTTGCACAAGTACTAGCCGCATCTCGCCGTGCTGGCTTAACCAAATTAGGCTTTGTTACTGAGCCTGATTAAGCTTAGTCTGTACTCTTACTTGGTTCTGTAAGGCATTTTCGAAGGTAGGCAGAGCTCTTCGCTTACGTGAGTTCCATTGCCCATTGCCTCACCCAAAATCCCGCCTTGGATTTTTTCTACCTTTTTTAGCTTGCCGCTTACTGGATCAAGCGTAATTTGCGTTGAAACTGTACCAGCCGGGTAAGAGACGCCCATGACATTTTCGGGATCAAAACTAGCCTCAACGAGTATCAAGATATTTGGGCGAGCTAGAGTGACACTCTTAACCACTTGCTTGCCATAAGCATCAGACTGATCTAGATCGCGATCATCTAAATACACTTTTGCTTTTTGCGTGCCAGAAGCAAGGGTGATCTTCATCTCGTATTCTTCGGTATACCCTTTTTCTGAACGCTTGCAATTAAATTCCATGACGTCAAGGCCCCATGCGGACGCCCATAAAAAGGCTAAGCAAAAGCAACATAGAAATTTTGGAAAATTCATAAAATAAGCCTGGAGGAAAAACTAATGGTGCCCGAGGCCGGAATCGAACCGGCACGACTTTTTTGAGTCGGCAGATTTTAAATCTGCTGTGTCTACCGATTTCACCACTCGGGCTCGCACCAACAACAAGCTGTGCTAAATAAATCAAGACAAGCCAAATTTTAGCATGTAAGCTTAATTAACCATCTGGAAGAGCTAATACCAAAGACCCAGGGTATTCGCAGGGCAAAAATACTAAAATATGTACATGAAACCCAATGGCCCTTCAACAAGACTTTACAAATTGATGCGCCCTATCGCATGGGTTGCTTTAGTAGTATTGATACTTGCCTTGGTAGTCACGCTGAGCTATCTGTATTCCGCGCAATCGAGCCCCGCCGGAAAGCGCACGATTAAGACTCTGGGTGATTCTGTAGTCATCACCTTTGATGAAGCAGACATTCCTCATATCAAAGCCAATAGTCAATCTGATGCATTGTTTGCTTTGGGGTATCTGCATGCCACTGAACGCTCTTGGCAGATGGAGATTAATCGTCGGCTTGCTAGTGGACGCCTTTCTGAAATTTTGGGTCGCGAGACCGTCAGCATCGATCGCTTTATACGAACGTTGGGAATAAAGCGTGCTGCTGAGCATCAGTTTGATAAATACCCAGTTCCAGCAAAACGTTTATTGCAAGCGTATGCAGATGGCGTGAATGCTGGCAACGCTAACTTGGGTTGGGCGCTACCTGTTGAATATTTTTTAACTGGGTCCAAACCAGGTCACTGGTCACCAACGGATAGCGTTGCTTGGATGCTGATGATGGCCTATGACTTGGGTGGTAACTGGCAAAAAGAATTACAAAGGCTAGAGCTTTCTCAATACCTCAGTACCAAACAAATCTGGGAGGTGCTACCCCCTTATGAAATTGGTGAGCCGCCTACGAATACAGATTTTGCCAAAATCTACCGCGACCTCAATGTATTTAACCCGCAAGCTGGACCGGCTAACAGCAAATCCAAAAACCTTCCCACTACAGAGTTGACGCAAATTGAGCTACCCGGGGGGAAGGAAGGCATTGGCTCCAATAACTGGGCTTTGAGCGGCAAACTGACTGCTACTGGTAAGCCTTTGCTGGCCAATGATCCCCACTTGGGTTTATCTGCACCCGCAGTTTGGTATTTTGCCCATCTAGATGCACCGGGCCTTAATGTGATTGGCGCAACCCTCCCAGGTATTCCGGCGGTGATTTTAGGCAGAACCGAGAAGATCGCCTGGAGCTTTACCAATACCAATCCTGATGTCCAAGATAGCTATATAGAACAGCTTGATCCAAAAAATCCTGGCATGTATCGGGGTCCAGATGGCATGCTACCTTTTAAAGTGCGCCAGGAGGTCATCGATATCAAAGGTGCTCCACCGCTTAACTTTATTGTGAAAGAAACCAGGCATGGTCCAGTAATATCTGATTCTTATGCACGTGCTCAGCGAGCAATTGACACCAGTCGTTTTGCATTAGCACTACGCTGGACCGCTTTAGATTCTGAGAATCAATCTGTAGTCGGTCTCTTAGACATGAATCGTGCCAAAGATCTAGATACTTTTAAAGATGCTCTGCGCAAAAATTACGCGCCGATGCAAAACGTTGTTATGGCAGATAGCGATGGCAATATTGTCTATCAAGCTGCTGGAGTTGCCCCTAAGCGATTGCTGCATCAAGGCCTTTATGGTGTCGCCCCTGCTCTAGGCTGGGAAAAGCAATATGACTGGGGTAGTTATGTACCTTTTGATCAGCTACCAGCGAGTAATAATCCTGAGCAAGGTTGGCTTGCTACAGCCAACCAACGCATTATTGCCAGCAATGATCCCAACCCACTTACCGCTGATTGGGATTTGTCTGCTCGTTACGATCGGATTGTTGAGCTCATCAAATCTAGGGGTAGTCATGATCTCGACTTTATGAAAACGATGCAGGCAGACACCCTTTCTTTGAGCTCGGTTCCTCTATTGGATCTTTTTAAATCTAGTAAGCCTACTCATCGTTTGGGGGCTCAAGCATTAGAAATGAGTAAGAACTTTAATGCGGATATGTCAATCAATAGTCCAGCTGCTTTATTGTTTAATGCTTGGGCTGATCAACTCACGCGTAACCTATTCTCTAGGTTGGGCTATATCTTTACTCAAACCTACGGCGATCGCAACTATCGCGGGGCCCTGCTCGCACAAATTAAAAATCCCAATAGTCCTTGGTGTGATGATCCAAAAACACAGCTGATCGAAACCTGTATTGATGCATCCAATAATGCATTTGATAAAGCGCTTGATTATTTGAGTAAAGAATATGGAGATGATCCTAATAAGTGGTCATGGGGTAAAGCGCATATCGCCATCTCTGAACATCGCCCATTAAGCAAGGTTCCTGTACTCGGCAAAGCTTTTAATCTAGAAGTGCCATTTCCGGGTGATAGCAATACGATTAATGTCGGTAGGCTGGAATTATTACACTCCCAAAACCCCTACGAAACACTACAAGCGCCCAGCTTAAGAACAATATATGACTTCTCTGACCTTGAAAAATCGGTGTTCATCTATCAAACAGGTCAGTCGGGCTGGGTGCAAAGCAAGCTTTATCGCAATATGAATCCCTTATGGGCTAAGAATGAGTACCTCCCGCTCCAAATGAAGCCAGAGAATAGTAAGCGCACTCTAGAGCTGATAAATAAGTAATTCCCTGTATCTAGGGCGTATAAAATATTGCAAAAGCATTCGTAAGCAACCTTTTGAAAGTCTTTAAATGAAAAAAATTCTTCTTGCTAGCTTAACCTCCTCAGCTCTGCTACTTTTTTATAGCAACGCTAATGCGGCCTGGAAAGAGTTGGGATCAAATGAATTGATGGTGGTCTATGTCGATACTGATACTGCACGCACCCAAGGTGAAAAAACTCAAATTGTTTCGATGCTTGATCTCAAAAAGCCCGGTGTTAATCCAAACAATAAAGAGACTGTCAACTCGATCGTTGGTGTAAATGAATTTGATTGCCCTACCGTAAGCTACCGTCCAATCGCTTACAAAGAATTTGCTGGCAACAAAGCAACTGGCAAAGTGGTTTCGGAAAACAATACTCCGGATAGCAAATTTGAGCCCGTAGTCAGCGAGACTTGGGCTGCTGGCGTATTTAACTCTGTTTGTAAACTGAATAAGTAGGCACCTATCTGTCCATGCGGACAATTTGGTTTTATGTATTGATTGTTTCTTGCCCGATACTGCAAGGGTGTATGGCACCCTTAGCAGCCATCGGCACTACTAGCACTGCCGCAGCTAGCTCAGCAGGAACAACTGTAGTAGGTGCTGCAGTAGCCAACCCCATGACAGCCACTAGCATTGCCTCCTCGGTAACTACTGGAAAATCCCCCCTAGAGCATGCAGCTTCTGCAGCCACTAAAAAGGAATGCAGCTTTACCAATATCATTGGTCCCAAGCCTATTTGCGAAGAGGTAGTTCTACCTAAAATTACTGACAATAGCGCCCCACTGAGTGGACCTGCAGACCAAATAAAAGAAGCCTCTCAGCAATAGCACCTCACAAACCCTGGAATAACACCATTCAGGGACTAAAATCATCGTTTATTAGCAATAAATCACTATTGAAACGATTAATTTAGCAATGACTACTGAAAACTATTACCTCACCCTTACCTGCCCCAATAAACCTGGCATCGTAGCTGCTGTATCCACCTATATCTTTCAGGCGGGCGGCGACATTGAAGAAGCTCAACAGTTTGATGACAAAGCTTCCAAGCGATTCTTTATGCGCGTGAGCTTTAGCTGTCCGACAGATGGCAACACATTACGCTCCGGATTTACAGAAATTGCGAAGCGGTTTGAACTCACCTGGAATCTGCGTGCAGTCAAGGATTTAAAACGCGTACTCATCATGGCATCCAAGTTAGATCATTGCCTAGTAGATCTTTTGTACCGCTGGCGCATTGGTGAATTACCAATGATCATCTGCGGTATCGTCTCCAATCATCCGCGTGATGTCTATGCCAGCATTGATTTTGCTGACATTCCTTTTTATCACCTGCCCGTTACCCCTGAAACTAAGCCTACTCAAGAAGCCAAGTTATTGGAAATCGTTGAGGAATCTAAAGTAGATATGGTGATTCTGGCTCGCTATATGCAAATCTTATCCGATGATTTATCCACTAAATTATCAGGACGTTGCATTAACGTACACCACTCCTTTCTACCGAGCTTCAAAGGCGCAAAGCCCTATCACCAGGCTCATGCGCGTGGCATTAAGCTGATTGGAGCTACCTCCCACTTTGTTACTAGCGACTTAGATGAGGGTCCGATTATTGAACAGGACGTTACTCGCGTTACTCATGGCGACACACCAGAAGACTTGGTCCGCAAAGGTCGAGATTTAGAGCGCACTGTTTTATCTCGTGCATTGCGCTATTACTTGCATGACCGTGTGTTGATTAACGGCACAACTTCAGTTGTCTTCTCCGACTAAGAAATATTTGTTTTGATATTCGTTTTAGTTAAGGTCTAACCCCTGGAGATTCCAGGGGAAGTCCTCGTGCACGCCACGCTAAGAATAATTCTAGTTGCGCCATCTCTGGCGAACCATACTCATACTGTTGCGCTCTGACACCACTCATGCAGTTACGTAGTCTGCGCTGTAATGATCCCAACGTTTGCCATTCCAGACGATAAATAGGATATGCATTGGGATGACCCTGCGGTATTGGGGCGCCACCCAACTTCAAGCCCGCCCTCTCTTCATGGCATTGAGCACAGGATAGGTTCAACTGCCCCATTCGCTCATAAAAAGATTGACGCCCTTTTTGTAACTCAGCTTTATTTTGAGGCGTTTCTTTAACGGAAATTGGCATTCCTTTGGATTGGTATGCGACCAATGCTGTGAGCGATAAAAGATCCTTGCTTTCGTAAGCAAGTGATGAGGTACCTTGCGCGCCGACGCGACATTGATTGATTTGACCCTCGAGAGTCTGCAACTTCCCGTTCATGATCTTTGGAAATTGAGTGGCAACTCCCCGCATAGATTTTTTCGGATCACCATGGCAACTGGCACAGGACTTATTGCTCTTGCCTACCTGTGTATCCCAAAGCGCTTGACCATCACCTACCCAAAACATGGCTGGATTAAGACTGGGATCATCTTGCATTGCTTTATTTTCTGCAGACATCAATTGATAGCTCGATTGAAGCGCTTGCTTACCATTATCAGAGGCAGCTTCTACCTGGGGGCCGAAAAATAAGATGCTACAGCCACAAACCAGGGTGAGCAGTAGATTTCTCATGAAACTATAATGTGCGCTTGATTGATGGCCTCATAGCCATCATCACCGGACCACTTAAATTCTAATGTTCCAGTCTCGGTAGCAATCGTTGTAAAAATGATAAGGGGGTTAGCGCCAATACCAGGGTAAAAATCTGCCTTGAATACTTCGACATCGTTATAGGTGCAAGTAAAGACACGAATAATATCGCGTGGAATTAATTTCCCGCCCTCACTATACCGAAAGCCAGACTCCATATCGTGCTGTGCAATCGCACGGATCTCAATAATGGCACCTTTCTTAGCGCTCGATGGCATGGTGATAGAGGTGCGTGATGTTTTACTCATACCAACTCCGTGCAGGCAGACAGCGTGACCAAGGTCTCTGCGCTACCTCTATAAAAACTACCATTATTCATTTGCGCAATCGCCCACACAGTTTGACTATCAGCCAAGCGAACACGCGTGGTAATCTTTGCTGAACCCGAACGCGGGCTCAAGTAAGCAGTAAAGATATTGGGTAGAGGGTTACCTTCTGCAATCACATGAATTGCTTTAACGTAATCATTGGCAGTCATAGGGCTATCTACACTAACCTTCAGCACCACTAGATTACCGTTCTCTACCAAAGGCGGAATGACTAGATTGACCTTGCCGTCTTGCACTAACTTGCCACCGGTAATTTCTTGAATGGCTTTTGCTGCATCTTCCTTTTTAGCGAATGCAGTTAAAGGACTAAACCAAAGGCCTAAAGCAAGAACGCCAAGGCTCTGTAATTGTTTAAACCAATTACGGCGACTGGTTTGATGGGTTAATGTTGGTTCAATCATGGCTTACTAGAATTTAAAGTCAATAAAAAGGCAACAACGTCTTCAATCTCTTGCCCATTCAATATGGTTTGACCCATGAACTTAGGGGCAACGCGATTGAGATGGTCAACGCTGAAGTAAGTCGGCATGATGGTATTGGGATGAAAGTAACTAGAATTCACAATTCGCGCTCTGAGTTGGGGCGCCGTATAGCGTGCAACACTAGCGCTTAATTCAGGGGCTAGATTTCCCTGAAAACGCTCCTCAGGAAATGGGCCGCTGTGACACAGTATGCATAAGCCGGTTTGACGACTGGTAACAATACCGCGCCCGCGCAGCGGATCACCCGGTGTTGCTGTTAAGGGTTGCGTAATTTCTCCTGCAACAATGCTCACATTATTTTGTGCACTAGCCTGACCAAGATTGAGGGCGACTAGCAAGAAAACTGCCAGTGCGCACCCCTTTCTCATAAATACTTCACAGTGCTTTGATAATTAAACGAGCTTAATGCCGCTATTTTTCAAAGGAACTGTGCGATAGCGTTTGCCAGTAGCGCGGTAAATTGCATTGAGCACTGCCGGAGCAGCAACACAAATAGTAGGCTCACCAACACCACCCCATTCACTGCCGCCGCCTTGGATCAAAATAGTTTCAACCTTAGGCATTTGCGATAAACGAATGGAGTTAAAGGTGTCAAAGTTCTTTTGCACAACCGCACCTTTTTCAATAGTGATCTCTTCCTCGAAAAGTGCTGACAAGCCATAGACAAATGAGCCTGCAACTTGACGTTCAATCTGCGCCGGATTAACAACATAACTAGGATCAGTTGCAGCAACAATGCGATGAATCTTCACATCGGTGCCATTAGTCACAGAAAGCTCACAAGCTGCAGCAACATAACTACCAAAGGCTTTCATTTGAGCAATGCCACGATAGACCCCGGGAGCTGCCGGCTTAGTCCACCCAATGCCCTCAGCAGCCGCATTAAGCACTGCTAAGTTACGTGGATAGTTTTTCATATGCTTACGACGGAACTCTACCGGGTCCATGCCGGTGGCATCAGCCAACTCATCCATAAAGGTTTCAATAAAGATGGCATTTTGATTTGCATTCACACCACGCCAGAATCCTGGCGGGACGTGAGTGTTACGCATGGCATGATCAATCGTGAGGTTGTCAAAGCTATAACCAAAAGCATGCTCACCCAAAGGCTCGTAACCTTGGAATGCCAAAGGATCTTTACCTTTATTAGAAGCAACTACTGCTGGGCGTACTGATGCCAAAATAGATTGGCCGGATAAGCGCACATTCAAACCTGTGACGTTTTTCTTGTCGTCAATTGCTGCCGTCATTTTGCACATCATGACCGGGTGGTAACGGCCTTGCGTCATATCCTCTTCACGCGTCCAGATCAACTTAATTGGTGTGCCGGGTATTTGCTTAGCAATATTCACCGCTTGTGTTGTGTAGTCCTGGAAGGCGCCACGACGACCAAAGCCACCGCCCAAATTTACCTTATAGACATTACACTTTTCAGCTGGCAATCCGGAAGCTGCAATGACAGCAGCCAAAGAGGCTTCACCATCTTGCGTTGGAACCCAAGCTTCGCATGAATCCGCTGTCCACTTTGCAGTAGCTGTTTGTGGCTCAAGGGTGGCGTGATTAAGGAATGGATAGAAGTAAGTAGCTTCAATCTTTTTAGATGCACTAGAAAGTGCGGAGTTCACATCACCATTGGTGTTATGGACAAAAGCATCGTCGGCAGTTAGGCCCTCTTCCAGCATCTTTTTGATGGAAGCGCTAGAAACATTGCCGTTTGCACCGTTATCCCAAACGATATTGACTTGATCCAAAGCCGTTTTCGCTTGCCAGAAGGTTTCGGCCACTACCGCAACTGCTGAGTCACCTACCTGAACTACTTTCTTGACACCCTTCATGTTCTGGGCTTTTGCAGCGTCATAGCTCTTGACCTTGCCACCAAATACTGGGCACTCTTTGATGTTCGCTATCAACATACCTGGCATCTTCAAGTCAATTGCATATACTTGACGACCAGTGACCTTGTCAGAAACACCATCAATACGATTGACAGGCTTACCGATTAACTTCCACTCTTTTGGATCTTTCAATGGCACTTCAGTCGGCACTGGTAACTGAGATGCCGCAACAGAAACTTTACCGAAACTTGTCTTACGGCCAGATGGAGTGTGAGTAATGATGCTATTAGCAGCCATACACTCTGAAGCAGGTACATTCCATTGATTTGCTGCCGCTTGAATCAACATCATGCGGGCTGCAGCTCCACCCTTGCGAACATATTGTTCTGAAGTACGAATGCCACGGCTACCGCCAGTGGAGTAGCTTCCCCAAACACCCTTACGAGCCAAACTCTCTGCTGGAGAAGGATATTCATAAGAAACTTTTTTCCAGTCGCACTCTAATTCTTCTGCAACCATTTGTGACAAGCCAGTTATCGTGCCTTGACCCATTTCAGAGCGCACGATACGAACAACCACATCATCATTCGGCTTGACAACAACCCACACACCAATCTCTGGTGTTGCCAAAGGCGCCATAGAAGTGGTGCCGGTACCCATGGCAGCATTGGCTTCAGCCATGAATGTGAAATCAAATCCAATTGCAAGGCCGGTAGCGATTGCGCTAGAGCCAACTACAAAATGACGGCGGGAGGTATTAATAGTGGTAGTCATGTTTCCTCCTTAGGCTTTGCTAGCAGCATGAATAGCTGCACGCACTTGTTGGAATGTGCCGCAACGGCAGATATTGGTGATCGACTCATCGATTTGAGCATCTGTTGGCTTTGGGTTATTACGCAACAAAGCAGTTGTTGCCATCACCATGCCAGACTGACAATAGCCACACTGTGGCACCTGATTATCAACCCAAGCTTTTTGAACTTTAGAAAGCTGTCCGCTCTTCTCCAAGCTTTCGATGGTTTCAATTTTTTTACCTTCTGCAGCCGCAACCGGCAATGAGCAGCTGCGCATCGCTTGACCTTCGAACAGAACTGTACAAGCACCACATTGACCAACACCACAACCGTATTTCGTTCCGGTTAAGCCAATTTGCTCGCGGATCACCCATAACAATGGGGTATCGGGATCAACATCTACTTTGTACTTCTTACCATTGACGTTTAACTCAGCCATGAGTGATCTCCTATTAGTCTCTGTTCTTGTTACTTGTTCTTATCAGCTAGGCGGTATTGCAAAAACCCTAGCTTTTTCGTGTCTTTATCTTACTGAAGAAATAAGTTATTGCGATGCAACATAAATGAGTGCCTGTAAGATCGGGGCATGATTTCTGGGCTCGTACAAATCCTTCTATTTCAAAGCATTGGCGAACTTGTTTCCAAGCTTTTACTACCCACCCTTCCTGGACCCGTGATTGGTTTGGTATTACTGGTTGGATGGCTGGTTTTGCGCAAAGGAATTAACCCAGAATTAGCAGCTGTTGCAGATGGCTTTAGTCAATATCTTGGATTGCTCTTCGTGCCCGCTGCCGTAGGGGTAGTTTTATTTCTACCGCAGTTAAAGGCAAATGCCTTTGCCATCATTACCGCCTTAGTAGCCAGTGTCATTTTGACTATTGGTTCGAGCGCCGTTGTTGTGCGCTTCTTAAGCAAGAGAGTTAGCGATGAATGAGAAACATTCCATCGTAGAAATTTGGGTATACCTCTCAGGTAGCCCGCTCTTCGCACTCTTTATTACCCTGGCCGCTTATCAAATAGGTTTGACGATTTATCGTCACGCAAAACAAAATCCTTTAGCTAACCCAGTAGCCATTGCCATCCTCATCGTGGCAACATCGATTCAACTCATTGAGATGCCTTACTCAACCTACTTTGAAGGGGCCCAGTTCATTCACTTCTTGCTGGGCTCTGCGACTGTTTCCCTGGCAATCCCGATTTATCGCGGGCTAGACAGTCTCAAGGGCAGATCGCTACCCTTGATTGCAGCTCTTTGTACCGGGGGTTTGGTGTCGATTGTGAGCGCAGTAGAGATAGCCACTCTATTGGGTGCTGATAGCAGTATTACTGGTGCAATGTATCCAAAGTCTGACAGCGCCAATCGCGATGGGTATTGCTGAGCGTATCGGAGTCTCACCAACTTTGACTGCGATCTTTGCTGTGAGTACAGGCATTCTTGGGGCAATTCTGGCGCCCTTTGTTTTGAATGCGCTCGGTATGAAAGCTTGGTGGCAAAGAGGCTTTGCCATTGGTATTGGTGCCCATGGTATCGGCACATCACGTGCCTTTAGCATCCATCCAGAAGCAGGCACTTATGCCAGCCTTGCAATGGGAATGAATGGTGTGATCAGCGCCATCGCTATTCCCATCATCTATCACTTATTCAATAAGTAATCTTCACAATAAGTTTAAGCGGCAAGCAAGGTGGGGATGCGTGCATGTTTTACTTTTGGTTTGATTGTTTTTCTTGCTTTCCAAAGGTCATAAGTAGATTGCTGTGCCAACCAAAGACTAGCACTACCGCCATTCTCAACACCCAGCCAGGCCTCAATGCGTAATGCCATCTCAGGAGAAATCGCAGCCTTACCATTTAATACGCGAGATAAGGCTGGACAAGTTACCCCCAGTTGTTCAGCCGCTGCTGTCACCGTAAGCTCTAACGCGGGCAGAACATCATCTCTCAAAGTGAATCCTGGATGAGGTGGGTTATACATTTTTCTCATTTTTATCACTAATGGTAATCCTGATAATTGACCAGTATTACATCTTCCCCTTCAAATTTGAATGTCATTCTCCAGTTTCCAGTCAAGAAACAATAAAGTACTTTTTAAAGCCTACGAGGGTTATGGTTAATTGATTTTCATTGCAGCATCTACTGCGTCACCCAAGACACTGCATAAGAATTCAACTTCTTTTGGCTCTGAGATAAACGGTGGGCCTACAGCAATGACATCGCCAGCAACACGCACTAGCGCACCTCTTTCAATGCAGGCCTCCAGTACCTTGAGCGCTCTTAGGCCTGGCTTACCGGGCACGGGCTCAAGCTCTACAGCACCAGATAAACCAAAGTTACGAATATCCAAGATTCCTGACTTGCCTTTCATGGCATGGAGGCCATTTTCGAGAACAGGCTCTAATGCTTTGGCACGATTAATGAGGTCATCAGACTCAAAAATATCCAGGACCGCATGCCCTGCGGCTGTTGGTATTGGGTGGCCCGAATAGGTATAACCATGAAAGAACTCAATCGCTTGCTCTTGCCCGCCATGCGAGATGATGCTGTCATAAATATCGTCGCGCACAATCACACCCCCTAATGGGATGACGCCATTCGTAATTGCCTTAGCAAATGTAATCATGTCAGGCACTACGCCAAATCGGTCAGCACCAAAGTTAGCGCCCAATCGACCAAAGCCAGTAATAACTTCGTCAAATATCAACAAGATGCCGTGCTTAGTACAGATCTCACGAATCTTTTGTAAGTAACCTTGTGGCGGAACAATCACACCCGTTGAGCCTTGTACTGGCTCCAGAATCACTGCTGCAATCGTATTGGCATCATGAAGCGCAACAATCTTTTCCAACTCATCTGCTAGATGTGCACCCCAAGTAGGCTGCCCTTTTGAATAAGCCATTTGTGAGAGATTAAGCGTGTGCGGCAAATGATCTACCCCAGGCATCATCATGCTGGCAAACATTTTTCGGTTCGCCACCATTCCGCCAACAGAGATACCACCGATACCAACACCGTGATAAGCACGGTCACGACCGATCATCCGAATACGCGAGGCATTACCCATCACGCGGTGATAACCAATCGCAATCTTTAATGCGGTATCGACTGCTTCTGAGCCGGAGTTCGTAAAAAATACTTTATTAAGACCTTCTGGAGCCATCTTTGCAATGCGGCTTGCCAAGCTAAAAGTTGCCTCGCTTGCCATCTGAAACGCCGGGCAATAGTCCATGGTTTCATATTGTTTGGTGATGGCTGCACCAATACGTGGATCAGCATGCCCCAAGGGAGAGCACCACAGCCCTGAAAGGCCATCAAACAACTTACGACCATGGTCATCGTAGTAGTAAGCTCCCTTGGCAGACTGCATGATCTTAGGATGCAGATGAAAGTAGCGATTGGGAGTAAATGGCAGCCAATAGGCCGACATATCAATCCCATTAGAAGTTTTATTTGATGCGCTCATCGATTTCTCTTGTAGTCTTAATGCAGTGATTTGCTTTTGAATATCCAATACTATATTAACCACCGAACGAATGAACCTTGAAATGACTATTACCAAATCCCTATTTCTGAGCATCTGCACTCTTTTTGGTTTATTGAGCACCGCTTTTGCTGCTAATGAAGCCGATTGGCCCAAAAAACCAATCGTGGCTATTCTTTCTTTTCCAGCCGGCGGATCCACCGATACATTTGCACGCGCAGTTGCGGCACCTCTTGGTGAAGCTTTAGGTCAGTCCGTGATTGTTGAGAACAAGCCTGGTGCTGGCGGGACGATTGGGCTGCAAGCAGCTGCTAAAGCAGCACCTGATGGTTACACCATTCACATTAGCGCCCTCACCAATCAGTCAATAGCCTTGGCTTTATTTAAAAATCCGCCAGCAGATTTACAAAAGGATTTTGTACCAGTTGCTCTCATTGGCACCATTCCCCACCTCATTGTGGTCAATCCCAGTGTTCCCGCAAAAAATCTTCCGGAGCTGATTGCTTTTATTAAATCCAAAAAGGGGGATTTCAATTACGCATCTCAAGGTAATGGCAGTCTCTCTCATCTTGAGGCCACTTTATTTATGCAGCGTATTGGGGTAACGGGTACCCACATTCCTTACAAAGGCAGCAGCTTCGCCCTCCCTGACTTAATCGCGGGCAATACCTTAATGATGTTTGATAGCGTTACTGCCTCACTACCTCATATTCAAAGCGGCAAATTACGCCCGATTGCGATTGCCGCAGCCGAGCGCTCACCACTGATGCCTAATGTTCCAACGCTCGGACAAGATGGCATGAAGCAGTTTGATGTAGAGAACTTTTATGCGATTTATGTTCCCAAAGGGACATCACCAGCAATTGTTAGCAAACTGGAGCATGAGATTCGGAAAATTCTGACCAATCCAGACTTTAAGTCTCGCATGGCAAACCAAGGTATCCATCCTCAGTTTGCAAACTCAGAGAAGCTTTCTGAGATTACTGCTAGCGAGGCAAGCAAGTGGGAGAAAATAGTGAAGTCCGCGAATGTTAAAGTGGACTAATTAATCTCCAATCCTTGAATAAGTAAAGCCATGATTATTTCGCCTCCATTTGGTGGTGGTCGCGCCCCAGTACTCGCCAGAAATACCGTTGCGAGCTCGCAGCCCTTAGCTACCCAAGCGGGTATTGAAGCGCTTCAAAATGGTGGCAATGCAGTGGACGCCGCACTAGCTACAGCGATTACCCTCACTGTGGTTGAGCCTACGATGAATGGGCTAGGGGGTGATGGGTTTGCGATTTTGTGGGATGGTAACCAAATCCATGGACTCAATGCCTCTGGTCGTGCGCCTGCGGCTTGGACGCCCGAGTATTTTGCGGGCAAATCTGCCATGGACCTCATTGGTTGGAATACCGTCACTGTTCCAGGTATGGTGGCAGGTTGGATTGCGCTATCTAGAAAATTTGGGAAGTTACCTTTTGCGCAGTTATTCAAGCGAGCGATCGCTTATGCAGAGAACGGCTTTCCTGTTTCTCCAGTCATTGCACGTCAATGGCGCGAAGCCATTCCGATTCTCAAAAATCAACCAGGCTTTAGTGAATCTTTTTTAATTGAGGGTAAAGCACCTCAAGCTGGACAAATCTGGAAATATCCCGCACAAGCTAAAACCCTTAAAGAAATTGCTGCTACTGAAGGCGAGTCTTTTTACAAAGGTCCCTTGGCCCAAAGCATGGTGGACTTTGCACAAGCATCAGGCGGCTGCTTCACGATGCAAGACTTTGCTGACAACCAACCCGAGTGGGTTGAACCCCTCGCCTTTGAATATGGTGATTACACTCTTCTTGAAATCCCACCCAATGGCTCAGGTATTGCGGCGCAGATGGCGCTTGGTATTTTGCAGGCAGCCAATGTCAAACAATATCCTGCTAATTCAGCACAACGCATCCATCTACAAATTGAAGCAATGCGTCTGGCGTTTGCTGATGCCTATGCTCATGTATCTGATGCAAACTCGATGACGACTGCAGTATCTAGCTTGCTAGATCGTGATTACTTAGCAAGTCGCGCTGCACTGATTGATCATAATAAGGCCGGTAGTTATGGTCCTGGGGACCCCCACTCTGGCGGCACTGTCTATCTTTGCGCCGCTGATGAGTCGGGCATGATGATTTCGTATATTCAGTCAAACTTCAAGGGCTTTGGATCTGGCGTGGTTGCTCCTGGCGGTATTGCATTCCATAACCGCGGCATGAGCTTTAGTTTGGTTGACGGACACCCCAACCAAGTCGCCCCTGGTAAACGCCCTTTCCACACGATCTTGCCCGCTTTTTTAACTAAGGATGGTAAGCCAGCAATGGCGTTTGGTGTGATGGGTGGCAATATGCAACCCCAAGGCCATATTCAGTTTGTGATGCGCTTTGTGGATGAGTACCTCAATCCGCAAGCGTGCTCTGATGCCCCACGTTGGCGTATCGATGATCTAGGCAAACTCACTGTAGAGGCTGCGATGCCACAAGGTGTTGTCGATGGACTTAAAGCCATGGGTCATGAAGTCGCTGTGCAGCCTGCTAACAGCCTTGACTTTGGCAGTGCTCAAGCGATTGCTAGATTGAATGAAGATCCTGATTCTGCTTATATTGCTGGTAGTGATCACCGGCGGGATGGATTAGCAGCTGGCTTCTAAGGTAAAAATGAATTTTTTGGTAGCTAACTTACCAGTCCAGATCACTATCCCCTGGATTTGAAAATTCAGCAATTGGTAAATTGTCATCATCCATAGAGATAGCTCTAGCGCTTTCTGACCAACCTACCCTTACATTCTTTTTAGATTGTTGTAGCCCTGCCGTATTAAAACTTGCCAGGCGAAGAAGTTCATATTTTTTCACAGTGATTGAATTCATTTTTCGCAATAATAAAAAGATGGAAGACACTTCAATTTTAATTTAGAGCGAGCATCAACTTTCTGGGATAAATTCCTACCCTCCTATTGTGGACATTGGTGCTCTCATTCATTTTTGAGTTTACCTATTTGATAAAATATGTATATACATATTTTAGGTAAGCGCATGCAAAATCTAGTTATCAGTCCATAGATCCAAAGAAAGCTGGAACTAAAGCACGGTATAAGCCGCAGCGATGTTGAGCAATGCTTTTTAAATAGAACACGCTCCTACCTTTTGGATAATAGGCTAGATCACCTAACAGAGCCTCCAACTGAATGGTTTATCTCCGAGAATAATCGCGGAATATTAATAAAAGTAGTTTTTGTATTTGATAGTGGACTCATTTACCTAAAAAGCGCATTTCTGCCAAATTCAACAGAAATTCGTATATACAATACAATATCACTAACTTACTGAAAGTGTCATTTCTATGGCATTCACAAAACATAAAGATTGCAAGCGAGGAAAGCGATGATCGCAAAAATGAAGAAAGTAAAAGCCCATAACACCGCTGATGCCTGGGAAAGCGGTGAATTAGGTAGGGATATTAAATATGCTAGAGCTGTAGATAAAAAACTGGCGCCTCAAGTTGATGAAGCCCTTGGTCTGCAGATGATCTCCATTCGTTTAGAAAAAGACTTGATTGAGTCATACAAGCTCTTGGGTACAAAATATGACATGGGATACCAGCCTCTGATGCGCGAAGCTTTAAAAAGATTTGTTGAGGGTGAATTTAAGTTGATAGCTAGCGAGGCGCTTGAAAAACAAAAAGCATCCAAACCAAAACTAAATGCAATCAAAAGAATCCGGAAAGCAGCCTAAGATCCTATTTTGAAGGCAAGCAATTCATATAAAACCGCTTGATCTCTTGATCGCAGCTGACATCTCTGGGTTCGATCGGTCGTTGCAAAGAAATACCCTCAATCGTTTTGCAACGACTAAGCGCTACATAGACCTGCCCTGAGGCAAAGGCGCCTGAAGATAAGTCCACTTTGACTTTATCAAGCGTCTTACCCTGACTCTTATGAATAGTCACAGCCCAAGCAAGCATCAATGGAATCTGCACATAGGTACCAATAATGCTGGGGGAGATTTTTCCAGACATCATGTCGTGATCGTAGCGATAAGACTCCCACTGATGTCCAGTGACTTCAACTGTATTTGAGTATGGTCCGTTTTGGACCATGACTTTGATCTTGTCTGGAAGTAATTCACGGACAACACCAATCGTACCGTTGACCCAACGCTTCGGAAATCCCGGATCAGTAGCCGTAAACATGACCTTGGCACCCACTTTTAAGACTAAGTTATTCGGGGAGGGTAAATTACGTTCATCGACATTGAACTTGCCGGTGGTTTTACCTGCATAAACCTTACCTTCAGCAGTAATGGCTCGCAACCCTGCTCCATTAATCTGATCGGCCCGAGCATTAGTCGTTGTAAGAGTAATAGTCTGCTCATCAACCTCCGCATCTTTTCGATAACACTGAGCATTGAGGGTATCAATGGCTTCATCCACATCATGGTTGATTCGGATACGGTTAAGCAGGCTTGCAAAATGCTCATCCTTTTGACGGAAGATCTTTGATAGCTCAACCATCGTCACATCTTTGCGATGCAATGCCATTGCGCAGAAAAAATATGGCCCTTCATAGCCGCGATCCGCAAGTACTTGCATATCCGCACTCGAAACAACAGGCGGCAACTGAAACAAGTCACCTACAAACATCACCTGAATACCACCAAAAGGCTGACTCTTATGTGGGCCGTTAGCGCGCAAAAATAAATCCATCGCATCAACTACATCTGCTCGCACCATCGATATCTCATCAATGATGAGCAAACGAATATCTTTATAAAGTCGCTTATCTTTTAATGGCTTGATATCTTCTTCGGGGAATATCAGTCGTGGCGGCAATCTAAAGAATGAATGAATGGTGACACCCTTCACCTGTAATGCAGCAACACCAGTTGGAGCAACGACCACTACGTTACCTGGAATGTGTTCACGCAAATAACCAATTAAAGTGGTTTTGCCTGTACCTGCCTTACCGCTCACAAAGATATAGGGATCATGGCGGTCAATGGCTTCGATTACCGCCTGGTAATCTGGGGTGATTTCGATATCCGAAGGTTCAGTAGCCGGCTTTATCATGCTAAATTGATTTGTATTATGGAAGAAATGTCAAAAGGCTCCAATTCAGGAGCCTTTTGTGAATTATTTGGGGCGAACGACGGGGCTCGAACCCGCGACAACCAGAATCACAATCTGGGACTCTACCAACTGAGCTACGTCCGCCGTTGTAGAAGGGAAGATTATAGCCTTTTTGGGCAAAAACCTGCCAAAACAGTCTTATTCTGCCGTTTCCAGCTCAAAAGCAGCCCAATCTCCAAGGCACAAGCTGGCATCAAGAAAGAAGTCGGCGATGGCAGCTTTACTCTGCACTTTAGCTAAAGCATGGTGATCGGAGAGTCGTTGACGCCAGTAGCGAGAACCCGCCCTGCCGTGGGCCAGCCCTAAAATATGCCTTGTGAATGCACCGATATAAAAAGGCTTATTTTTAGATCGACATTCATCAAACCACGATTGCACTTGCTTTACCAAAGCAATCTGAATGCGATGCCATTCGGTTTCGCTAAACAGATATCCCGCAGCATCCCCATTCGTGTTGATCAAGTCATCCCAACCTAACAGTAATGCGGGAAAATGATAGGCAGCCCTTCCGACCATAAAGCCATCAAAGTCATCCCAATGACCTGCGATTTGTTCATTCGTTTCTAAGCTGCCATTCAGCAGTACTTTGAGATTAGGAAATTGCTTTTGCGCATCTAGTCTCAGCTTTTTAGCAACTTCATAACGTAACGGAGGTTTACTACGATTCTCTTTTGGCGACAATCCTTTGAGTACTGCATTGCGAGCATGAATCGTTACCTGGCTTGCCCCTGCATCTGCCACCGCCAAAATAAAATCAAGTGCAAACTGATAATCTTTTTCAGAGTTAGCGGCGTCCATTGAGTCCAAGCCCAAGCGATGCTTTACCGAGATCGGAATGCTGACTGCATTCTTCATCGCTGTCACGCATTGAGCAACTAAATTGGGCTCAGCCATCAGACAAGCTCCAAATGCACCGCGTTGTACCCGCTCGGATGGGCAACCACAGTTCAAATCAATCTCGTCATAGCCCCACTGCTGCGCCAACTCAGCAGACCTTGCTAAATCGTTGGGCTCAGAACCCCCCAGTTGCAGGACAACAGGATGTTGATCTTGTGAGTAATCCAAATGACGTGGTACATCCCCATGCATCAATGCCCCCGTGGTTACCATCTCGGTATAGAGAACAGCCTCCTTAGTCAGCGCGCGATGAAAAGAACGGCAATGGCGATCGGTCCATTCCATCATGGGGGCAACTGCTAGGCGTTTCTTAGGGGGATTTGTCATGAACTTCAATTCAGTAGCGATTTGAGACCATTTTAAATGCATAAGGGCAACCGAAGTTGCCCTTGATTTGAGTTAAAAGATCTAAGCTACTTACTTAACTTTGCTTCCAATTCCACGGCTAGATCAAGTGCCCCCATATAGCCGGACTTCAGATGGCTTGGTAGATCAGGGTCGCCGACCATGGATCCAAGTGTTTCGACCAGACTGTAGACGATGCCTTTGGCTGCACCTATTGCAATAGTCTTATTGGCTACTGCTTCATCAATATGGTTTACAGCATCCAAGAAATAATCATGGCCTGGCAGCCCGTCTGGACCTAGCGCCTCTTTGGTTTCTTTACTCATGTTCGCTATCCTTATTGCTCTTAGAGCATTTGATCTACTTTATAGAAAAACTTACGTGCATACGCCAGAATTTCTTTATCCGTAGGATGGTCAACGGTTTCAACGCCAACAATCTTTTCAGCGATCTTAGCATCATGGTGATGGGCATGCTTAATCAGCTCCAACTTTGCTGAGCCAGGCCCAAGAATCAAGATTTCCTTGGACTCATTCACTGCCTGAAGCACAGAATGGAGATATTTAGAATCCAGGGCTGCTCTACCACTACCAACTTCATTTGCCTTGTGATGCAAATGGGTGTGAGTAGATTTACTTCTAATGATTTCAGCTTCGCTAGCATCTGCGCTCAAAAACATGACATGCGCTTCTTGATGGTCTATCCAAATAACGGCGTGATTTAATGACATATTCTTCCTATTATTTCTTCCTATTATTAATAATGACTACCCTTTCAGGATACTCCAGACCCTTTGATTATTTATGTCAGAATTTGATTTAAGTCATCATAAAGCCTGCATATTTAATGCTTATACTCAATTAAAGACAATAATCTCCCTAAAAGACCATGAGCAAAAAATCTAATGCCTTCTTCCCCATCAGACTGATTACCTTTTCACTCTGTATTTTAGGTCTCATTATTAGCGTAGCTATTCATATGATGGGAGTAATCGATTGGCTTGCATTACTTATTTTTGGTTTTCTAACAGCATTGGGTACTTATGACTGTCTTCAAAAAAGACATGCCATTTTGCGCAATTACCCTGTTTTGGGACATATGCGTTTTTTACTGGAATTCATCCGCCCAGAAATACGTCAATACTTTATTGAAGGAGATAACGACAAAACTCCTTTCTCTAGAGAACAAAGGACCCTGGTCTACTCACGCTCAAAAGCGGTCGCCGATGAAATTCCATTTGGTACCACTCTCGATGTCATGGCTCCTGGTTATCAATGGATTAATCAGTCCTTAATGCCAACCCATTTACCAAACCATAATTTTAGAGTTGAGATTGGCGGCAAAGACTGTATACAAAAATACTCTGCCAGTATCTTTAATATCTCTGCAATGAGTTTTGGGTCCTTAAGCGCCAACGCAATCATGGCATTAAATCTAGGGGCAAAAAAAGGTGGTTTTGCGCATGACACCGGTGAAGGCTCTATCTCCCAATACCATCGCACCCATGGTGGTGACCTCATTTGGGAAATTGGCTCAGGTTACTTTGGTTGCCGCAATGAAGATGGGAGTTTTAATGCAGACAAGTTTGCCCAAAACGCATTAGATCCCCAGGTCAAAATGCTAGAGATCAAGCTCAGTCAGGGCGCTAAACCTGGACACGGCGGGATATTGCCGGGACCTAAAGTCACCGCTGAAATAGCAGCTGCTCGGGGAGTAAAGGAAGGTGAAAGCTGCATCTCCCCTTCCTCTCATAGTGCTTTCTCAACCCCTATTGAAATGATGCACTTTATCAAACGCTTGCGTGACCTTTCTGGCGGTAAACCGGTTGGGTTTAAGTTATGTATTGGCCATCCCTGGGAATGGTTTGGCATTGTTAAAGCTATGCTAGAGACCAATATCTATCCAGACTTTATTGTTGTCGACGGCTCAGAAGGCGGAACCGGTGCTTCACCAGTAGAATTTACCAACCATGTTGGAACGCCTCTCCAAGATGGTTTGCGCTTAGTTCATAACACTTTGATGGGCACTAATTTGCGCGAACACATCAAAATTGGTTGTTCAGGAAAAATTATCAGCGCCTTTGATATGGCTGTTGCCTTTGCGCTGGGGGCCGATTGGTGCAATAGTGCCCGTGGTTTTATGTTCTCGGTAGGCTGCATACAAGCACAGGTTTGCAACACAGGCTTCTGCCCTACTGGTGTTACTACACAAGATCCGCAACGCCAAAAAGCACTTGTTGTTCCCGATAAGTCAGAGCGCGTCTTCAATTTCCATAATGAAACCCTTAAGACACTGAAAGAATTAGTCGAAGCAGCCGGTTTACATCATCCAGGTGAAATCGATGCGCCCCATATCGTTCGCCGCATTAGTAAAAATGAAGTTCGTCTACTCTCTTTTTTACTCCCCGAAATGCCCAAGGGTCTGTTACTCAAGAATGAAGGGATTGATCCGTCACTGAATTTACCGAGAGTATTCGAGTTGTACTGGCATAAAGCACAAGCGAGTAGCTTTGCTGCCCTCAAGGATTAGGGCTCGCTAAAACTCCAGTTTTTGCTGACTGGCAAATGATCTCATCTGTTTTGTAATGGGATCATCAAAAGCGATTTCCTTAGCGAGTAATTGCAATGGCTTAGAAATATCTAGTTCATATTCTTGATATGGCGTCAGGATTGGGTAGATCTGATCATGCTTGATTGGTGCCCCCAACACATTGAGGTGGCACCTCAATTGATGCTTCTTACCACTTCCAGGTGTTAGGCGATATTTAGCCCAAGGTTGATTGATTTGAATAAGCTCAATAAGCGTGTCCGTATTAGGCTCACCTTGAACCTCTTGCATTTGCAAAAAATGCTCCGATTCTTCTATTTTGCTTTGATAGGTCATCGGCAATCTCTTAATCAGAGTATCAGAGTATGGTGCAATCGCTTCATAGACCTTCTTCACAACACGATCGCGAAACAGATTTTGGTATTGCGCCCTCTCATCAGGATTGACTGAAAAGATCACTAGGCCTGCAGTATCACGATCAATGCGATGAATGGGACTTAATGTTGGAATGCCGGTTTTTTTCTTGAGTCGATTGAGTAAGGTTTGATGTAGGTAAAGCCCACTAGGTGTGACTGGCAAGAAATGCGGCTTATCAGCCACCAGAATATGTTCATCTTGAAAGAGAATCTGTTCCTCAAAGGGAATCTCTGGTTCGCGCGCCAACCTTCTGAAGTACATCAAATGGGTATTGGACTGATAAGGATCTTTGGCTGAGAGAGCCCCCCCTTCTATATTTAGGATCAGTCCTTCGTTAAATCTTTGCTCCCACTCAGTTGCCGTAATGTGTGGAAACTGAGTAATAAAGAATTCAAGTAAATTGGAATGTGTTTGATCAGCAGGTAAAAATACCCGTGATGCTGAAACTCCTTCTGAATTAACCTGAATGCTCATAGCGCCCCATGGATTGGAGCCCTATTTTAACTACTTGGCTTGGCCGAACACAGGATCACGTTTTTCTAGGAATGCAGTAATACCTTCACGGTAATCACTACCCATATAGACGTTCTTGCGCAAGGACTGAAGATGCTCGAATACCGCAGGGTTCATCACCGCAGCATCTGAGAGCATTTGTGCCTGGGCTTTGAGCACTGAGTTCGCTTGTGGTGAGCGCGATGCAATCGTTCTCGCCATTTGATAAGTCTTTGCCTCCAGCTCACTTGATACATACAGGTGATTGAGGATGCCAATCTGCAACGCACGGTCGGCGCCTATTGGGTCTGCTGTTAAGAACATTTCTTTTACGACATTCAACGGCATGCGTGACATGAAATGCAAAATACCGCTCGCAGTATAGGGAAGACCTAACTTTGCAGGAGTAATCGCAAAGGTTGAATCATGATCTCCCATCGCAATATCGCAACTCATAATTAAATCGGTAGAGGCACCCCAAACCGATCCATCGACCATCGCAATCACTGGTGCCCGAAAGGCACGTATTGATTTGAGCAATACCATGACAGGATCATCGGCTGGCAAAGGGTCACGCTCAGACCTTGGTAACTCCATGACATCATGACCGGCTGACCAAACTTTATTCTTTTGATCCGATCTGAGTACTAATACCCGAACATCTTCTTTGCCAAATACCTCGAGCGCATGATGCATCTCTTCAATCAAGCATTCGCTTAGGGCGTTGCGTTTTCCGTAATGATTNAAGCGGATGGTAGCGATTAAATCTGCCTGCTCAGTTTTAATGTATTGATAGTTCATTTCTATGTTTACGCCCTGTCTTCGCCATCCATNCATTAGGCAGCAATCAAGATATCTCCGATTTCCATCTTTTCCCACCAAATGAACGGTAGNAGATAAACNGGCTCTCCTGTACTTTGCAAAATNTCTAATGCGCCGTCATTCGTTTTATTGGCTTCATATTTGCCTGGGTGCAATGGATAACAGCCATTATCAGTGCCATCATTTCTGCGCATTCTGGCGATGATATTTCGAGTGATATAGACAACCATATTTACCTCTCTTGAAGAAAGTAGATAAAGACCTGTACCCTCAACTTATCCCCTTATTAATAGGTCAAATTACTGGAATGCCCTGTTTTTGTGGCCTTTTGCCCGATAATGGGCATAGTGACTGTTGGCGCACTAAACTTGTGCGCCGCAATAATGCACCCTTCTGGGGAACTTATAGACTTTAGCCATGTCAATACACGCCGCCCTGCATCACGTTACTGAATATGACTATGACCGCTTGGTCGAGCTCGGTCCGCAGGTAGTCCGTCTCCGCCCAGCTCCCCACTGCCGCAGTCACATTCTTTCTTATTCACTCAAAGTAGAGCCAGAGGGTCACTTTGTGAACTGGCAACAAGATCCTTACGCCAACTACCAAGCGCGTTTGGTTTTTCCTGAAAAAACGAAGAAGTTCAAAGTAACGGTTGATCTGGTTACCGAGATGGCGGTATACAACCCATTTGATTTCTTCTTAGAGCCTGATGCAGAGAATTATCCCTTTACATATAACTCTGATCTGAAAAAAGAATTGCGCCCTTACCTCGGAAGAATGCGCAATGCAACTTTGAATAAGTATTTCAAAACGATTGATCGTAGTGAAATGCGTACGATTGATTTTTTAGTCAAACTAAATCAACAAGTTCAACAAGATATCAATTACCTCATTCGCATGGAGCCAGGCGTTCAGACTCCCGATGAGACTTTGGATTTGCGCAGCGGCTCATGCCGTGATTCTGCATGGTTGATGGTAAACCTATTACGCTTATGTGGCCTGGCCGCACGCTTTGTATCGGGTTATTTAATTCAGCTAAAGCCAGATGTCAAAGCACTGGATGGCCCTAGCGGAACAGAAGTTGATTTCACTGACCTGCATGCATGGTGTGAGGTATACCTGCCAGGTGCCGGCTGGATCGGCTTGGATCCTACCTCTGGTCTCTTTGCTGGTGAAGGCCACATCCCGGTTGCCTGCACTCCAGAACCTTCTGGTGCAGCGCCCATTGAAGGTGGCGTAGATCCTTGCGAAGTGGAATTCAAGCACACGATGGAAGTCACTCGCATTTACGAGTCTCCGCGAGTTACTAAACCATATACAGAAGATCAATGGCAAGCAATTGTCGATTTAGGTCACAAGGTTGATAAGAAATTAGAGGCTGGTGATGTACGCCTCACCATGGGTGGTGAACCTACATTTGTTTCGGTCAATGGTCGTGATGAACGCGAATGGAATGTCGATGCACTTGGACCCACTAAGCGAGGTTATGCAACCGAGCTAGTGGAGCGCCTACGAAAAGAATATGGCGATGGCGGCTTCTTGCACTTTGGCCAAGGCAAATGGTACCCAGGGGAACAATTACCTCGCTGGGCTCTTTCCATTTACTGGAGAGCGGACGGCCATCCCATTTGGAAGAATCCTAAACTCTTTGCCGATGAACGTGATCCCATCATGTATACCAGCAAAGATGCCGATAAATTTGTACGTACCCTTTCTAAAAATTTAGGACTAGCAGATCAGTTTATTGAACCTGCTTATGAAGATGTCTTTTATTACCTCTGGCGTGAATCAAAACTACCAGTCAATGTTGATCCATTTAAGTCCAACTTAGATGATGAGATGGAGCGCACTCGTCTCAAGCGTGTGTTTACTCAAAAACTCGATTCTGTGATTGGCTATGTTCTTCCAATCGAGGCAGATCAAGGTCAAAATTACTTTGATACCCAATGGAAAACAGGCCCCTGGCTTTATCGCGATGATCGCCTCTATTTATTGCCGGGCGACTCTCCAATGGGCTATCGCCTGCCATTAGATTCCCTACCCTGGACTAGCAAGGCTGACTACCCCTACATGATTGAGCAAGATCCCTTTGCTCCACGACCACCTTTACAAACTGCTGCGCCAGTCATTCAGCAGCACCAAGGTTTAGGCCAGAGTGTTTCAGGGTCCCCTGCTGCATCTAGCATAGGCAATCCTGGTCCCTCTTTGAAATCATCAGGCACTGGCAAAACAATTTGGAGCCAATCTCAGGAAGTGCGTCATCCCCAACGCCAAGAATCTGCAGCCTGGATTACTCGCACCGCACTCTGTGTTGAAACACGGGACCCAATGCGCTCTAACGGTCCCGATGCAGAAAATGAGCATGGCGGTAAAAATGGCGCCCTCTATGTTTTTATGCCGCCGCTTGCACGCTTAGAAGACTATCTCAATTTATTAGAAGCAGTAGAAGCTACCGCCGAAGAATTGCAATTCCAAATCGTCATCGAGGGTTACCCTCCTCCACGAGATCCTCGCCTCAAGCTCTTGCAGGTAACTCCTGATCCAGGTGTGATTGAGGTGAATATTCATCCGGCGCATAACTGGAATGAATTGGTTGAGCATACCGAATTCCTATACGAAGCTGCCTTTGAATCCCGTTTATCGGCCGAAAAATTTATGACGGATGGTCGTCATACTGGCACTGGTGGTGGCAATCACTTTGTAATGGGTGGTGCAACTCCAATTGATAGCCCTTTTCTACGAAAACCAGAACTCTTAGCGAGTTTGATTTTGTATTGGCATAACCACCCTAGCTTAAGCTATCTATTTAGCGGAATGTTTATTGGTCCTACGAGCCAAGCGCCACGGGTTGATGAAGCGCGCAATGATCAACTCTATGAACTTGAGATAGCACTTAAAGAGATTCATGAGAATCGCAAGAAATATGGTTCAAGCATGCCACCATGGTTAGTTGACCGTACTCTGCGTAATATCTTGATTGATGTAACTGGCAATACACACCGCAGTGAGTTCTGTATCGACAAGATGTATTCGCCGGATAGCCAAACTGGTCGCTTAGGGCTACTAGAACTGCGCGCTTTTGAAATGCCCCCACATGCGCATATGAGCATTGTTCAGCAATTACTGATTCGCGCTCTGATTGCCCGCTTCTGGGATGAGCCCTATCTTGCTCCCGCAACTCGATGGGGTACTGAACTCCATGATCGCTGCCTCTTACCGACTTTCATCAAAATGGACTTTGATGATGTAATCGAAGAAATGCAAGGTCACGGCTATGATTTCAAGCCCGAATGGTTTGCGCCGCATCTTGAGTTCCGTTTCCCACTTATTGGTCAAGTTCAAACGATGGGCACTGAAATCACCTTGCGCAATGGTCTCGAGCCATGGCATGTGATGGGCGAAGAAAGTGCTGCTGGTGGAACTGCGCGCTATGTAGACTCCTCGATTGAACGTATTGAAGTGCGAGTTACTGGACTCAATCAAAGCCGTTACACAATCACCTGTAATGGAGAGCCCTTGCCCCTTCAGCCAACGGGAATTGCTGGCGAGTATGTTGCTGGTGTGCGCTATAAAGCCTGGAACCCACCATCTAGCCTGCACCCAAGCATTGGGGTACATGCTCCCTTAGTATTTGATGTGATTGATACCTGGATGAAGCGCTCAGTAGGCGGCTGCCAGTACCACGTGGCTCACCCGGGCGGACGCAACTATGACACCTTCCCAGTAAACGCCTATGAAGCAGAAAGTCGTCGTCTTTCGCGCTTCTTCCGAATGGGCCACACACCAGGATTGGTAGAGGGAGTTGCTGCGAATATTGAGCTAGCAGCGAGCAAAGAGTTTCCATTTACGCTCGATATGCGTCGATGAGACAATAGCTTGTGGAATCCTCTCAAGCCAATTCTTTGAAATCTACCCCTAACCCCTCTCTGGTGGAAGAGATCGCTCGCCTGGCACCGAAAGCCAAGCAGGGTCATTTTGATGAATTACGCGGCAACTCATCTATCCTCCTACCGCACTGGAAAACATTCTTTGAGCAGCTAGAGCCCTCAGGACTTTCGGATTTAGATCAACGCACACTCGAACTGAACCGCCAAGTTCGCGATAACGGCATTACCTATAACGTCTATGCCGATGAATTCGGTCCACAGCGTCCATGGTCCGTTGATTTATTTCCCCTCATCATCAGTCCAGAGTCTTGGCAAGAAATTCAGTCAGGTGTTCTACAAAGAGCGCGATTGTTAGAGGGAATTATTAAAGATATTTATGGCTCGCAGACCTTGCTCAAAGAAGGATATATTCCCCCTGCTTTGATTCATGGGCATCCAGGTTACTTACGAGCTATGCATGGCGCAAAGCTCCACAATCGCAAGCACCTCCATATTATTGCGTTTGATTTGGCTAGAGCACCTGATGGTAAATGGTCTGTCTTGTCACAGCGCACACAAGCACCATCTGGCTTAGGCTATTTATTAGAGAATCGCAATCTGATTGCCAGGCAGTTTCCCAGCGCCTATGAGCATATGCAAATTGCTCCACTAGCAAATGCCTATCGAGATCTGATTGACGCCCTCAAACTAGAAAGTCCTGCTGGCGCTAATGCACATATTGCACTCCTCACGCCCGGACCTTATAACGAAACCTATTTTGAGCATGCATACCTGGCTCGCTACTTAGGTTTGACGCTGGTAGAAGGTGGCGATCTTACTGTGCGAGATCAAGGTCTTTATCTCAAAACTGTGCGTGGCTTAGAGCCCGTTGATATTTTGCTAAAGCGCTTAGATGATGAATTCTTGGATCCACTGGAACTTCGCGTAGATTCCACTTTAGGCGTCCCTGGATTATTGCAAGTGATTCGTGCTGGCAATGTCATCCTTGCTAATGCTCCAGGATCGGCTTTCTTGGAATCACCCGCATTGCTGGGATTCCTGCCAGCCATTAGCGAAAAACTATTGGGGGAACAAATTCAATTGCCAGCCATGGATACTTGGTGGTGTGGTGAGAGAGTGGCATTAGAGGCAGCCATTCCCAATCTGAGTCACAGCACTATTAGACCTACCTATCCTAATGGTTCTGGACATCAAAATTATGAATCGGCTTTAGGTGGCGACCTCTCACAAGCGCAACTAGATGAATGGGTTGGTCGCATCACTCGCAAACCAGATGAACACACCGTTCAAACCTATATTCCTCTCGCTCAAATGCCCACATGGCTCAATGCATTTAACCTCAACGATGCTTCTTTGGTTGAGCCACACTCTTATATGTTGCGAGTTTTTGCCCTCAGCAATGGTCCAGATAGTTGGCAAGTATTACCAGGCGGTCTGGCGCGTATTGATGGCTCTGATTCAGGTATCGCCTCGATGCAAAGGGGTGGCAGTAGCGCTGATGTTTGGGTCCAAAACAATCAACAGCAGGAGAGAACAGAACCCCATCCTCAACATGCCATCCAGACAAAAGAATTAGTTATGCGCAAACGGATGGTTACTAGTCGTGCAGCTGAAAATTTGTACTGGTTTGGTCGCTATACAGAACGTAGTGAAAATATCTTACGACTTGCCAAACTCTATCTAGAAAATATCAATAGTGAATACACCCCTTCTAGATCCCTTTGGGCTTGGCTAGAGAAACTTTCCCACCACTATGGTCTGGTACCCGAAGGCGTCCCAAGCAACCTGGATCAAGGGGATGTTCGTCATCGTATTTTTGAGAGAACGCTCATCAACTCACTCAATGCCTCAGAAAATGTGACTAGCGTCGGCTATAACCTCAACGCAATGAAACGAACTGCATCAACAGTTCGAGAGCGACTTTCTCAAGAACAATGGAGCACTATCAATCACTGTATTGAGAGCTTTGAAAAAGACTGCAATAAGGCAACCACCTTCCAAGACTTCTCATCTTCTTTGGCGATTGACGCCTTAAAGCAAGCGAGCAGCGCTTTAGCGGCAATTACTGGCGCCCAAACAGATCGCATGACACGTGATGATGGCTGGCAACTTCTCTCGATTGGCCGACATATTGAGCGCTTGTCTTTCTTGACTACCGTATTAGATACCGCAATTGAGATGGGTCTGCTATTTAATCCCAATACTGATAGCTCTGGCTATACGGCACTCCTCAATTTGTTTGACAGTACGATTACTTTCCATGCGCAGCATCAACAAAGCCGCGAGATTGCCCCACTTTTAAGTCTTTTGGTTCTGGATGATGAAAATCCACGCTCTTTAGCCTGGGTGAGCAAAGCGTTGCGCGCCAGACTATCGAAATTAGCAGGCACTGAACGTAACAATCCAGACGAGCTCACTCGTAGCGTGACCAATCTACAAGATTACGATTTATTGAACCTCTCCTCGGCAGATGGCTTTGGAAATTTCTCTGATTTAAGAAGGTGTCTTCTTTCTGTTTCTAATTCCGCCTGGAATGTATCTGATGAAATTAGCGCGCGCTACTTTAATTTAATACATACGAATGAATATAGCGTTCAGCTATAACAATTACCCATCATGCTGCTCGAAATTACTCACGACACCCATTACTCCTACGATCCCAACGTAGAAATAGCGCAGCATTTTGCCCATCTCAAGCCGGCATCCACTGGATCGCAACAAGTCTTGAAGACGGAGATACAGGTCAATCCAAAGCCGGCGTGGTCAGAAGAAAATTTAGATAACTACGGCAATATTTGCACATTCTTTTCACTGCAAAATAGACATAGTGAACTTTCCATCGTTGCCAAATCTTTGATTGAAACTAATGGCAATGTATATATAGGCCCCAAGCCAGAAGATACCCCTCCATGGGAAGCGGTTCGAGAGTATTTTCGCTATCACTCCAATACTAAATGGGATGCTGCTTCGGAGTTTTTATTCACCTCCCCATTTATTACTCTACGCCCTGAGTTTGCTGAGTTTGCCAGAGCAAACTTTACAAACGGCAGACCAATTCTAGAAGCAGCAATTGATTTAACACAGCGTATCTATGGTGAATTTCATTATGTCAGCAAGAGCACTGATATAGGAACTCCAGCGCTTGAGGCTTTAGCAAAGCGCGAAGGTGTATGCCAAGACTTTGCACATATCTTAATTGCCTCATTGCGCAGTATTGGCCTGCCTGCCAAATACATCAGCGGCTATATTTTGACTAAGCCGCCTCCTGGACAAGCTAGACTGATTGGTGGAGATGCATCCCATGCCTGGGTATCTGTCTATGTGCCGAGCATAGATGAAAATGGTCAGCTATCTTCAGGTCTATGGTGCGATCTAGACCCAACCAATAACCGTTGGGGCTATGAAACGCCAGGCGAAGATTATGTCCATCTAGCGCAAGGTAGAGATTATGCCGATGTCTCCCCTATTCGTGGCGTCATCCATGGTGGCGCTGATCACACACTAGATGTTGCTGTAACAGTAATGCCTATTGAGTAGTCCTCAGACTTATTGAGGTGCCGAGAAGATGAGCCTGATTTTCTCACGCAGCGTTTTCTTCTGCGCAAGCCCTTTAAGCAATTGCTTCCAGACATTAAAGACAACGTTGACAGGATTTTTGGAATAGTTTGGGTGCGTTAAGCCATAGACAATCTCGGTATTGAAATCTTCTGCAATATAGGTTCCAAATATTCTGTCAAAAATCATGAGGATCCCCCCATAGTTTTTGTCTAGGTAGGCAGGATTACTCGCATGATGAACTCGATGTGCTGATGGAGTATTAATAATGCCCTCTAGAAAGCCCAATCTTGGAATCAATTTTGTATGCAACCAGAATTGATACATTAGGTTAATGGAGAGCATGGTGAATACCTCGATTGGCGAGAAGCCAATCAACACGAGGGGAAAGAAAAACACCCAAGTAAAGGAAAGAAGTGGCAACCAACCTAAACGGTAGGCTGCTGAGAGCGTCATTTCATTTGGCGAGTGGTGAGTACTATGCGTCGCCCACATCAGAAATACTTCATGTGAGGCGCGGTGATACCAGTAGTAACAAAACTCCAGACCTAAAAATAAGGCCGGATACCTCCACCATGCTTCAGGCATCGTATAGATGCGATATTGCCAAATGAAGCTAGCCATCACACCCTGAATCAATAATCGATTAATAATGCCGGTGATCTGATGCCCTATTCCAACTCCAAGCGAGGTGGCACCTTCAACCCAAGGGTAGGATTTACGATAACGCCACTTATAGAGCAAAGATTCTGCCAAGATGGCAAATGCAACCAAGGGTAGGAAATAAATGAGTTGCTTGTTATTGAGAAACTGTTCCATGAAAATATCTTAGCGCAGCAATCCAGAATTTATTTCTTTAATTTAGCTAAGGCCATGGCCATCGCATTATTCATTGGTGCGGCCTGCCGTCTATCCTCTTGGGGTTTTCTAGACTCATTAGATTTAGGCTTATTAGCAACCCTTTGTTTTGGGCTTGAGTGGGGGCCTGCCTTAGGAGCCTCATCTGAAAGGCGCATAGTTAAAGCAATCCGCTTACGCTTCTCATCCACCTCAAGCACTTTCACTTTGACAACCTGACCTGCCTTGACTACAGAATGGGGATCTTTGACAAAAGTGTTGGATAGCGCAGAGATATGAACTAAACCATCTTGGTGAACGCCAATATCAACAAATGCCCCGAAGGCGGCAACGTTAGTCACTACGCCTTCAAGAATCATTTCGGCCTTCAGGTCGCTTATTTTTTCCACACCATCTTTAAAAGTGGCGGTAGTAAATTCAGGACGTGGATCGCGGCCTGGTTTTTCTAATTCCTTGAGAATATCGGTAACGGTTGGGACGCCAAACTGGCCATCAGCGTACTTTTCTGGTGAAAGAGATTTCAATAGATTGGCATCGCCAATAACCTCTTTGACGCCCTTCTGAATATCTTTCAGAATCTTTTCTACCAATGGATAAGATTCAGGATGTACTGCAGAAGCATCTAAAGGATCTTGTCCATTCATGATGCGCAGAAAGCCAGCAGCTTGTTCAAAGGTCTTATCGCCAAGGCGCGGCACGCTCTTGAGCTCCATTCTGGACTGAAATGCACCCTTGCTATCGCGATAAGCCACAATACCTTCGGCTACGGTTGAGCTTAATCCTGAAACTCTCGCAAGTAAGGGCGCTGAGGCAGTATTCACATCAACTCCTACTGCATTCACACAATCCTCCACTACTGCCACTAGAGATTTTGCTAACTGGGTCTGCATCACATCATGCTGATATTGACCAACACCAATTGATTTGGGATCGATCTTCACCAATTCTGCCAGAGGGTCCTGCAATCGGCGGGCAATCGATACAGCGCCGCGTAAAGACACATCCATGCCTGGCAATTCTTTTGAGGCATATTCGGATGCAGAATAAACCGATGCCCCTGCTTCAGAGACCACAATCTTCGTGAGACCTAATTCTGGTTTTGCTTTAATCAGATCTTGTGCGAGTTTGTCGGTTTCACGAGATGCGGTGCCGTTTCCAATCGAAATTAAGCTGGCTTTATGCTTCTCAGCCAATTTAGCTAAAGTCAGCAGCGATCCTGTCCAATCATTTTTTGGTTGATGCGGATAAATCACATCGGTATCCACTACTTTGCCTGTGGCATCTACTACCGCCACCTTCACACCAGTACGCATACCTGGGTCTAGGCCAATGGTTACTCTTGGGCCAGCTGGCGCAGCCAGCAGAAGATCTTTTAAATTGCGCGCAAAGACATTAATCGCTTCAGTTTCTGAGCGTTCACGTAAAGCAGTCATCAGCTCTGACTCCAAATGCAAGGAACACTTCACACGCCAAGTCCAACGCACCGTATCAGCCAACCAAGCATCTGCTGCTCGCCCCTCATTTTTGATCTTAAAGTGATTAGCAATACGCATTTCACATGGATTGTGCGGAGCATCCCACTTGGGCTTTTCTGCTTCAGTATCTAAACGCAAATTCACCATCAGCATTTGCTCACGGCGGCCTCTGAACAAGGCTAGGGCACGATGTGATGGAATCGCCTTAATCGGTTCAGAGTAATCAAAATAATCTGCAAACTTCTCACCCTCCTGCTCTTTGCCAGCAATAACCTTGGACTCCACGACGCCATGGTCTTGCAAGTAGACTCTTAAGGACTGAACTAGGGCAGCATCTTCTGCAAAACGCTCCATCAAGATTTGACGTGCGCCTTCCAGAGCAGCTTTAGTGTCAACTACCCCCGGATTATCTGCGTCATCGATCTTGAACGGCTCTTTGATATATTTTGCTGCTTCGGTTTCGGGATCCAGATTTGGATTAGCCAGCAAGTCATTTGCTAACGGCTCTAGACCAGCTTCCAAAGCAATCTGCGCCTTCGTTCTGCGCTTAGGCTTATAGGGTAGATAGAGATCTTCCAGGCGAGTCTTATCTTCAGCCAGCATGATGGCCTTGAGTAATTCCGGGGTCATCTTGCCCTGCTCCTCAATCGAGGCAACAATCGTTTTACGACGATCCTCAAGCTCACGCAAGTAGCTTAAGCGTTCTTCGAGTAAACGCAATTGCACATCATCTAAACCACCAGTGGCTTCTTTACGATAACGGGCAATAAAGGGAACGGTAGCACCCTCATCTAGCAGTGCTACTGCTGCAGCTACTTGGTTCGGTTTGGCAGAAAGTTCTTGGGCAAGACGTTGTTCAATTGAAGGCAGCATAAAGACTTATAGAAAAATACATAAGGGGTTCGGCAAACCCAAAAGATAGAGAATAAACTATCGAACATGAACACAATCAACCCTTCAAAGACAAGCGAATCCATGCCGAAATGGATGATTTTTCTGTTTGCCTGCGCTTGTGGATTAATCGTTGCAAACCTCTATTATGCCCAGCCTCTCATTAGCCTAATTGCCCCTGAAATAGGTCTGGATGATACGGCTGCCAGTCTTATTGTGACTCTTACTCAGCTAGGGTATTGCCTTGGCTTAATACTTCTGGTGCCGCTTGGGGACCTCCTTGAGAATCGAAAACTCATCGTATTGACGATCTGCGGCGGAATTCTTGCCTTATTTATTGCCATGCTAGCCAAGACCCCAGCAATGTTCCTGTTTTCTTCGCTCATTATTGGCATTGGCTCGGCCTCCGTGCAAATGCTCATTCCCATGGCTGCGCACATTACCCCTGAACAAAATCGGGGACGTACCGTTGGCAGCATTATGAGTGGCTTACTCATGGGCATTATGTTGGCTCGCCCTATCGCCAGTCTCATTGCCCACTCTTTTGGCTGGCGAGCAGTCTTTGGTGCTTCAGCAATCCTGCTGATAGCACTGTCAATGATTCTGTGGCTATTACTGCCAAAACGTAAACCACATGCTGTGCACCGCTATATCTCACTGATTTCTTCACTGTGGACGCTTTTATGGAATACACCCATACTCAGGCGTCGCGCGCTGTATCAAGCGTCCCTGTTTGCTTCCTTTACATTGTTTTGGACCATCACTCCAATCTTGCTTGCCGGACCACAATTCAAGCTCTCTCAACAAGGTATTGCGCTGTTTGCCTTAGCCGGTGCTTTAGGGGTCATTGCGGCACCGATTGCTGGAAGATTAGCTGACCGTGGCCATACCAAAATCGCCACAGGCTTTTCTCTTGCTGCAGCTGCAATTGCTTTTCTGATTGCACGGCTCGGCGGCTCAGGATCGTTAATATGGCTAGTTATAGCTGGAATTATTCTTGATCTTGGCGTACAGAGTAATGTTGTTCTAGGTCAGCGCACCATTTATCTTTTGGGCGCCGAGGTTCGTAGCAGACTCAATGCTCTTTATATGACCATCTTTTTTGCCGGTGGTGCAATTGGGTCGGCCATTGCCAGTACAGCCTATATCTATGGGGGTTGGACCCTTGTTGCCTGGATTGGGTTTGCGTTCCCTGCAGCCGGCTTCATTTTCTTTTTGACAGAATAAAAGAAGCCACCCGTAGGTGGCTTCATAAATACTTCTCAAGCAAAAACAGATTACTCGCGTGAAGCTTTCTTACGCTCATGCTCCTTGAGGTAGCGCTTACGAATACGAATACTCTTCGGCGTTACTTCAACTAATTCATCATCATCAATAAACTCTACCGCGTACTCTAGGTTCATTGCGATTGGAGTTACCAAGCGAACTGCTTCGTCAGTTCCGGATGCGCGCACGTTGGTTAATTGCTTACCTTTAATCGGATTAACAACCAAGTCGTTATCACGGCTATGAATACCGATCACCATACCTTCATACAAAGGATCTCCAGGGCTCACAAACATACGACCACGGTCTTGCAACTTCCAAAGGGCGTAAGCAACTGCTTCACCATCATCTTGGCTAATCAATACGCCGTTATGACGCTCACCCAAAATGCCATCTTTAGCTGGTGCATAGGAATCAAAAGTGTGACTCATCAAGCCATTGCCACGGGTCATAGTCATGAAATCGCCTTGGAAGCCGATCAAACCACGGGCAGGAATGCGGTACTCAAGACGCGTGCGACCTTTACCGTCACTAACCATGTCAAGCAATTCACCCTTACGTTTACCCAAGTCTTCCATGACGGCGCCTTGAGTTGTATCTTCTAGATCCACCGTTAAGTTTTCATACGGCTCCATCTTCACACCATCTACTTCGTGGAACACTACGCGCGGACGGGATACAGCTAATTCGTAACCTTCACGACGCATGGTTTCAACCAAGATGGTGAGATGCAATTCGCCACGACCAGACACCTCGAATACAGTATCGTCATCAGTCTCTTTAACGCGAAGTGCCATATTGGATTTCAATTCGCGGTCTAAGCGCTCACGAATTTGACGGCTCGTAACGAACTTACCTTCACGACCAGCCAATGGGCTAGTGTTCACCATGAAGTTCATGGTCAATGTTGGCTCATCAATCTTGAGCATTGGCAACGCTTCTGGTACGTCAGGCGCACAGATCGTAGTACCAATCGCCAAATCTTCAATACCGTTTACCAATACGATGTCGCCTGCTTGAGCTTCATCAACCAACTCACGCTCTAAACCACGGAATTTCAATACTTGGTTAATACGGCCTTTACGTTGCACTCCATCTGGACCATCCATGAACACCACATCCATCAACGGCTTAACAGTTCCACGATTTACACGGCCAACGCCGATCTTACCAACGTAGGTACTGTATTCAATAGAGGTAATTTGCAACTGCAATGGGCCCTCTGGATTGTCATCACGTACAGGAACATGCTTTAGTACAGTATCAAACAGTGGACGCATGTCGCCTTCGCGAACATCATCAGTCAAGCCAGCGTAACCGTTCAAGCCTGATGCATACACTACCGGGAAGTCCAACTGCTCTTCAGTAGCGCCTAATTTGTCAAACAATTCAAAAGTTGCATTGATCACGTAATCAGTGCGAGCACCTGGGCGGTCAACTTTATTAATTACTACGATTGGCTTTAACCCTAGAGCCAAAGCTTTTTTAGTTACGAAACGGGTCTGTGGCATTGGGCCTTCAACCGCGTCTACCAATAGCAATACGCCATCAACCATGGAGAGCACACGCTCTACTTCGCCGCCGAAGTCAGCGTGTCCTGGGGTATCAACGATATTGATGTGTGTGCCGTCATATTCAACAGCACAGTTCTTGGACAAAATAGTAATACCACGCTCTTTTTCAAGATCGTTAGAGTCCATGACACGTTCGGTCATTTTTTCATTGGAGCGGAATGTGCCAGATTGACGCAAGAGTTGGTCAACCAAAGTAGTTTTACCGTGGTCAACGTGGGCGATGATGGCGATATTACGAAGTGCGCGTTTAGTCATGTGAAGCTTCTAAAGTTAATGATAAGTAAAAGGGGTAATGAGTGTTTCGTATAAAAAATATTAATGGGCTGAAGAAATTAAGCGTTTAGGATGTAAAACTCCTGATCGCCAATCAGCAGTGCCAATAAAGTTATGGGGTGCAGCAGTAGCACGATAAATCCGTACCAAAGCCTCGATCGAAGGTAAGTTCAATGGAACGCGTTGCCCCATTTCCAAACGTTTAGCTTGTTGCTCATCAACCGTCAGATGCGGCAGAGTCTGCAATAAGGCATCAATTGGCAAAATGTAGCTAGAGCTATCAAGCAGTGCATTTTGAATGGATTCAATAGTGAAAGACTGCTCTAAATTTAAATGCCCAACTTCAGTTCTGCGCAACCCAACCAAATGGGCTCCACAACCTAAGGCCTTACCAAGATCTTCAGCCAGGACGCGAATATACGTTCCCTTACTACAAGATACTTCTAAAGTTGCCTCTGGCCACTGAATATTGGTCCAGCGAATTTTATGAATAGTGATATCACGTGCAGTGCGCTCTAACTCAACACCAGCACGGGCGTACTCATATAAAGGCTTGCCATCACGTTTGAGCGCCGAATACATTGGCGGCACTTGAGAAATGGGCCCTGTAAATGCGGGCAATAAAGCATCTAAGGCTATCTGCATAGCCGCTTCATTCTCAAAAGCAGGCAGAGGAAGCTCTTCGATTACAAGGCCTTCAGCATCGCCTGTATCAGTTCGCGCACCAAACTTCACTTGAGCAACATAAGTCTTGTCAGCCTCGAGTAAATCCTGTGAGTATTTAGTGGCTTCACCAAGGCAAATTGGCAATAAACCAGTAGCCATCGGATCTAAAGTACCAGTGTGCC